>Ga0255780_10000066_pt1 | contig 94489 bp, 87 predicted proteins | sample 071ome_32_FD_179978 | JGI IMG/M metagenome (GOLD analysis project Ga0255780, IMG submission 179978) | Coastal salt marsh microbial communities from the Groves Creek Marsh, Skidaway Island, Georgia - 071405AT metaG (version 2) | ecosystem: Environmental > Aquatic > Marine > Intertidal zone >... | reverse complement strand
AGTTTTGGCAATTGGCAGGTGTGGCTGAGTGTCTTGCTGTATCTTTTAATGACGCTGGGCGTATTTTATTTTTGGAAAAGAGATCGCTTCCTGAGTTTTGCCCTCATCCTTTACCTGGCTACCCTGTCGATCGTATCCAATATAGTATTCCCGATAGGTACCAATATGAGTGAACGCTTCTTGTTTATGCCATCACTGGGCATAGTCCTCGTAGTAGCTCGTTTGATGACCAGTTACATCCCAAACTTAAAAATACTGGGGGCCTTGACTATCGTCATGGTGATAGGCCTGGGTGCCAAAACAATTGACAGGAATCGGATCTGGGAAAATGATTTTACCCTCTTTACCAATGATGTAAATGAAAATACACGCAGTGCAAAATTGCTGAATGCCGCCGGTGGAGCGCTCACTACAAATGCTGCCAGTATGCAGGACAGCCCTCAAAGAACAGCTTCCCTCCAAAAGGCCATTGGCTACCTTGAAAAAGCCGTAGAGATTCACCCTACATACCGCAATGCTTATTTGCTAATGGGGAATGCTTACTACTATCTTAGGGACTATGAAAATGCCGTTGCCATGTTTGACAAGGCACTTGCCATAGATCCTGAATTCAAGGATGCACTCCAAAATCTGCCGATTGTACTTAGAGATGGCGGTCGTCATATGGGACAGAATCAGAATAACTTTGTTAAAGCTCAGCAATGGCTGGAGCGATCATATTCAATGAATCCTGATGACTATGAAACCTGCAGACTGCTGGGAATCACCTATGGCATCCAGGGTATTCATAATAAAGCGATAGAATTTTTTCAGAAGGCTATAGCATTAAAACCAAATATTGCTGCCAATTATGCAACGCTGGGTACTGCTTACAGAAATGCGGGACAGAAAGATAAAGCCAGGGAAGCATTCAACAAGGCGCTTGAACTGGATCCTAATGCTCTGCAACACCTAACAAATTAATTTAGATCTAAGCAGGATTATGAAACTGAACCTCCTTTCTCTATTCACCATCATACTAGCTTGTCAAAGCCTCTCTGGGCAGGAAGTCAGAAACAGTACCTGGGTGGATTCAGTAATGATGCACATGAGCCTTGATGAAAAGATAGGGCAACTATTTATGATACGTGCACACTCTGATTTGCCGCCAGACCATATAAAAAGTGTCGAAAAACAAATCGAAAAATATCATGTCGGGGGACTGTGCTTCTTCCAGGGGACGCCCGAAAAGCAGGCCAAGCTGACCAATCTCTACCAGAAAAAATCAAAGCTCCCACTTATGATAGCCATGGATGCTGAGTGGGGCCTGGCTATGCGACATAAAGCATCTGCTTTATCCTATCCCAAACAGTTGACTCTCGGCGCCATCAGTGACAACACCCTGATCTATGATATGGGTAAAGATATTGCGAGACAGCTCAGGCGAATAGGCAGTTATATCAATTTTGCACCGGTCGCCGATGTAAATAATAACCCGGCAAATCCTGTGATTCATAACCGCTCCTTTGGCGAAGATATTTACAATGTGGCTACCAAATCCTACGCGTATATGAAAGGCCTTCAGGATAACGGCGTTATGGCTTGCGCCAAACATTTTCCGGGTCATGGCGATACGGATGTAGACTCCCATTATGACCTTCCCCTGATCAAGCATTCGAAGAATCGGCTTGACAGTCTTGAGCTGATGCCTTTCAGAGTTTTAACGCAGCTGGGAGTTCGATCCATGATGTCGGCTCACCTCGCTATTCCCAGCCTTGATGACAGGCCAAACCGACCAAGCTCTTTATCTAAGGGAATCGTGACAGACCTGTTGCGCGATAAAATGCATTTTGACGGTGTTGTATTCACTGACGGACTCGAAATGAAAGGCGTGGCCAAACATTTTGAACCCGGAGTTATGGAGGTTGAAGCTCTCAAGGCTGGAAATGATGTCTTGTTGTTGCCAATAGATATAGATAAGGCATTTAAAAGCATAAAGAAGGCCATTGAAAAAGCTGAACTGACGGAAGCCATGATTGATCAAAAGCTGAGGCGGATTCTTAAAGCCAAACAGTTCCTACAGCTCCATAAAGAAAGTCCATTCGTAGAAAATCCTGATTCCATTCCAGGTGAGATCAAAGACAAGAAATCATTGGCGTTGATTTTTAAGTTGTATGAAAAGGCTATGACGCTCGCCAAAGACGATAAAAATCTGGTGCCTGTCGCAGATGAACATATTAAGTCGACTGCTGTCATAGCTCTCGGGAGCTCCCCCAACAATTTCACTCAAAGACTGGAAAAATTCGGTATCTGCAATTTATCTGCTGCTTATAAGAATCAGCCCACAGAGATCTATGATAAAGTGCGAAGCTTTGATCGAATCATCATTTCTGTCCATGACATGTCTATTTACAGGAGTAAAGACAATGGTATAAAAAAGGAATACTTTGATCTCATCTACAAGCTCAACAGTCATAAAAATGTGATCCTTGTCCTGTTTGGGACGCCTTACGCCCTTGAGTATTTTTCTGATATAGGCTGTGTCCTTATAGCCTATGAGGATAATCCCCTTGTTCAGGATGTAGCAGCTCAAAGCCTTGTCGGAGTAAATCGCATTACCGGTAAACTGCCTGTAGGCGTAAATGAAAATTTTCAACTGGGACAGGGCATAGACAGGGCAGGTTTGTTCAGGCTTGGCTTCGCAATCCCGGAAGCCGTAGGTATATCCTCTGACAGCCTTCTCGTTATTGACACCATTGTTCAGGAAATGCTTGATAAAAAAGCTACACCAGGTTGTCAGATACTGGCTGCCCGAAACGGTAAAATATTCTTTCAAAAGGCCTATGGAAAACATACCCCTGAAGGAAATACTGATGTTAAACTCAGTGATATATATGATGTGGCTTCTGTAACCAAAATAATGGCAACGACCTTATCACTGATGAAACTTTATGATGAGTCCAAAATCAACCTGTACGAAAAGCTGGTGCACTATATTTCAGAACTTGATACAAGTGACAAAGCCGAGCTTATTCTAGAAGACATCCTCGCCCACCATGCCGGATTACCAGGCTGGATCCCCTTTTATGAGCGGACACTCGATACAGATAGCCGCAAACTCAAAAGACTGAACAAATACTATCGGGAAACACCTTCCGACAGTTTTGACATAGAAGTGTGCCGGGGATTGTATCTCCGGTCTGATTGGCGTGATTCCATATACCACTTGATATATTCATGCGAACTTCGGGAGAAGAAGGACTATAGATACAGCGACCTTGGTTTTTATCTTTTTCAAAAAATCATTGAAAAACTAAGCGAAAAACGCCTGGACCAGTTTGCTCATGATAATTTTTACGGACCAATGAACCTTAAAAACACCATGTTTAACCCTACTTATAAGGTAGATGGCAAATGCATAGTTCCATCCGAAGATGATGATTACTACCGGGGCCGTGTCCTCAAAGGTCATGTCCATGATATGGGGGCTGCCATGATGGGTGGTGTTGCCGGCCATGCAGGCCTGTTTTCGAATGCTCAGGATCTTGCTATCCTGATGCAGATGCTTCTGAACGGAGGTTCCTATGGAGGTCACAATTATTTAAAACCTCAAACCATTGAGCGTTTTACAAAACGCTATTATAAATCATCACGTCGGGGACTCGGATTTGACATGAAAGAACTGGATCCTGACAAAACATTAAATATGGCTGAGGAAGCTTCCAGTTCTACATTTGGACATCTGGGCTTCACCGGCATCGCCGTCTTCGCAGATCCGGAAGAAGACCTCATATATATCATGTTGTCCAACAGGACATATCCTACTATGAAAAATTACATCTTTGCAAGTGAAAACTATCGACCAAGGATACAATCCGTATTTTATAAGGCCATCATGGATAGTAAAACGTAATGCAGAGACTTTCATTTGATATAGCACGGCGATACCTCTATGGAAAAAAGTCAACCAATTCCATAAATATCATTACAGGGATATCAATCTTTGGAATCTCTATTGGGACGGCAGCACTTATTCTCATTCTCAGCGTATTTAATGGCTTTGAGCAACTCCTGTCCGGATTGTTTAACTCCTTCAACCCCGATATAAAGGTTCTCCCGTATGAAGGAAAGTATTTTGAAATCACCGATGAGACTATTCTTCAAATCCAGCAGATCGATGATGTTACAGCTGTATCAAAAACGATCGAAGAAGTTTCTCTCTTTGAATACAAAGGCTCGCGAGAAATTGGAACAATAAAGGGAGTCGATGAGGCATACCTCAAAGTAACTCAACTTGATTCACTTATTGTAAATGGGCGGTTTGTCTTAAGTGACAATAACATCAATTATGGCATAATCGGGGCCGGCCTGAGAAATAGGTTATCACTGAGTACCCGTGATCAGCTGACGCCTGTAACAGTCTATATGCCTCAGAAAAAGCAGAAGATTATAGGAGCCAAGGAATTTAAGGCACGAGAGCTCTACACTTCCGGTGTCTTCTCCGTAAGATCAGAAACAGACTACCAGTACCTTTTGAGTAATATTGATTTTGTTCGTGAATTGCTTGACCAGGACAATGCATGCAGCGCCCTTGAAATCAATCTCAATGATTACCAAAATGTAGAGGAAACTAAAAGGAAAATTGCACAGCTTCTGGGCGATGGCTTTGTCATCAAAAACCGTTATGAACAGGATGAAACTTACATGAAAATCATGCAGATAGAAAAATGGTTCAGTTTCCTGATAGCAGGATTAACCATGCTTCTTATAGCCTTTAACCTTGTGGGTGCTTTATGGATGATTGTACTGGATAAGCAAGGTGACATCTCTGTCCTCAGGGCCATGGGATACCACAAGCGCGAAATAAGGCGACTGTTCAGCTACCTGGGATTATTGATTACCTGCATTGGTATCCTTCTCGGATTTCTATTAGCACTAATAGCTTATGTTTTGCAAAAAAACTATGGCATCATAGCCATACCGGAAGGCTTTTTGATCGATTCCTACCCTGTAAGTCTTCGTTTAGGGGATTTTCTGATAGTAAGTGTCACCGTATTATCAATTGGCTTCTTGGCCTCAATCCTGCCAGCAGCAAAAGCATCCCGCAGTGCCTTACAACTAAAATCCGCCGTTTAAAATCTGTAAAAAAGCAATGTTTACAGTCATTTCAGGATTATTTTCAAAAAAAATCCCTCAAAAGCACATTTTGGCAAGATATCTGCAAGTATAGAACTGTTCAGATTATTGGAGAGGAATTCTTATGTGTTAAGATCTTCTTCAGGCCGGTTCGTAGGGGGAAAACTAGGACCGGCTTTTTTTATGGCCCTAACAGGCCTCTCTTCACTATCTTCCTGCCTTGACAATTTAGCTGCAAGTATCCTGTATTCACTTAATGCCATCAGGTATATGAAGGCAGAAATAACGGTCAGGGCATAATGCCTCCCTACAAAAGCTATAATAAAAAACATCACAGCAAAGGCACGTCCAATTATTGATGCCATGTAAGTAGCTCTAAGTGAGTCAAATTTCAAACTCAATACCGCTCTGAGAACACGGCCACCATCCATTGGAAAAGCAGGAAGGAGATTAAAAAGGAAGAGAAGTACATTTATAAAAAGAAGGAAATATAAAATTGCCGGAAAGCTTAGGTACGCCAATGCCGAATAAGGCTCAAAATTCCAGTCACCAGCAGCTATGAAATAGAGGTAAAGAAATAGAGTCAAAGCTAAAATAAAATTCACCATCGGACCTGCCAGGGCCACCAGAATTTCTTTCTTAGGAAAATCTTCCATCGCCTCGATACGCGCCAATCCTCCTACAGGGCTCAATATAATATCCCTCGCTTCGATATTGAGCCAGCGCGCAGCAAGGACATGACCCAATTCGTGCAATAGTACGCAGGCAAAAAGAAGTGCAAACAGTAAACAAAAGCTCAATAGCTTTGGAAAGGATAAGTCCTTGAATACAGACATGTATATCAACAACAAAACGATCAGTATAAAGCTCCAATGCAACTTTACGGGAATCCCTGAAACCTGTGCTATCTTGAATGAACGGCCTAGCAATTATATACAGTTAAATATGACTAAAAATAAAAATTACAAACATAAGCTCTATCCATCACTCAGGCTTCTATCAAAACTGTAGTAATGCTTCACAAGAAACCATGAAGACAGGAATAACAATCCCCCAACAATCATGTAGGCGTATACAATATGATTGTCAGTCTGGAAAAAAGCAATAGAAAAAATAAAAAGTAAAATTATCCTAAATACAACATTGGTAAGAAAGAATATACTTCCCGCCCTTCCAAAGAATTGGTTATCTACATTCTTAAACAGGTAAGTCATTCGCGCAATCCTCACACCGGCATTGCAAATACCTAAAAACATCATAAGTGCAAAAAACAGATATATTGAATGCGTTAATGATAATGTCAGAAAAATGGCACCAGCAAAAAAAGTCATGACAATGATGCCAAAAGGAATATTTATGTATCGAAAAACATACCGAATGATCAGGCCAACACATATTGCCCCCATCGAATAGGCTATTTTTGAATTGGCATACACATCACCACTTGCTTCAAGATGATTGCTGACATAGGAGACACCCAGGTAAAAGGCTTCCAACAACACGGCAAGGAATACCATGTAGGATAATATGCCAAACCAAAATACCTGGCTGTTTTGCTTGAGATACTCCAACCCAAATTTGAGCCTGCTGATTAAACTCCCTTGCTCTATTTTACGTGCGACAACTGGTGTAAACCGTATCATCAGGATAATAAAGAAAGAGATAAAATAGGTCATAGCGTCGAGGCTAAATATCTCATAGATTTTCCATGGAGCAATATCAAATCCCAATTGCCATTTAAAGCCGAGGATATTGAGAGAACCATTGCTTGTACCTTCCAGCAATAAGGTAGCTCCCGCACCCGCCATGATGGTCGTAATCTGTCCTACAATTTCCAGCAAAGAGGTAATCTTGTAGTAGGACTTTGCTTCAATAATCTCCTGAACAAAGGCGTAAAGGCACGGATAGTGGATATTGTAATTCAGGAAGGTCAAAACAAAAACGGAGGCCACCATAACAGGAGGCAGGGCACCCCGGGCATAACCCACCAGACTAATCAAAAGAAGAATGGCTCCTACTACAATATTCAATACAAGAAATATCTTCTTCCTGTTGTACTTATCAACTATTGAGCCACTGAAAGGCATCCAGAACATGGACAGGAAGTTGGTGACCAGGTATACTATACCAAAAAAGGCCAGTTTTTCATTCTGAGCAAAATACCATGGTATAACAATCATACTCATACCCTGGGCAATCCCGGATATGGCATTGGCAACAAATATCAGAATGAGTGCTAAGCTGTTCAGATTGTGTGTTTTGTATTCATTTTTGTTGGTGGATCAACTCCATCATCGTCGCAAAATAGACGTATCGACCCCTGAATTGTTCATCCATAGCTTCAAGAACACGCCTCATAGTAGGCAATTTCTGTTGTATAAACAGCTCCTGGGATGCGTAGACAAACTGAACAGCAAAACTATGGTCACCATCCTCCTGCGCTGTCATTATGCGTTTGATATCACTGGATAGAATGACTTTACCGTCTGTACAGGATGGCAATACCTGCTTTGTCATTAACTGAATCCACTTTGCCGAATCATCTCCGGACATTTTAATGGTAAGATTAAATACAATACTCCTGGACATATTCTGGTGCTTATTGAATGTCGTCGCCTCGAAGTATACGATACCTCTTTCGGGCTTCAACGGCAAAACTGCTGTTGGAAAAATCTATAAACAGCTTTTCGTACAAGGCCATAGCTTCATCGGGGTTTTGCAACTGGTTTTCGTAAAGCTGGGCTAAAAGATATATCGCATTATCTGCGCGTATTTCTTCAGGATAGTCTGTATACACTTTCTGGTATAAACTGATGGCTTTGTCATAATCCTTCAGACGGACAAAAAGCTTAGCTTTTTGATATAAAATATCGTCAGCCAGACTATGCTCAGGATACAATGTGTTGATTGAATCCAGTTTGGAGAAGGCTTCATCGTATTTATTCTGTAGGGTCAGCAATTCAGCTTCACTAAAAATCTTGAGGGGAATGTCCGTGGTGTCAAGCCCCATATTATCCATTATGAACACAGACATATCAATGGCATCATTTGCAATAAGCCTGGATGTAGCCGCTTTCAAGATGTCAAACTGCTCTTGTGCCCATGCAAAATTTCCTGCATAATAATAGAGTTGGGCATTTTTGAATCTGGCCACTTCTCCCATGTACTCTTCCTTAAAATCTTTTTCAACCTGGGAATACAAAAGTGTTGACTCCCAAATGTCTCCTTGCATGAGATAATAATCAGCCAGGGCCAGCTTGGCATTGGCTTTCACATATACATTGATGCTTTCCAGCTTGATCAGGTCGTTCAATACAATGGAAGCAGCGTTCAGGTCATTGCGGTATAAGGCCAAAAAGTCTGCATATTCCTTAATCAGGTTTTGAGTTATGGTATTTATACCGAATTCATCTATGAATGATTCGTATTCGTTTTGCAATGTATCCAGCTCAGATTCTGTATAGTTGAAATCACTTGTTATGCTGTTACGCTTGGCTTTAAGCAAGGACCTTTTGGCCTCTACATACAAACTATTGTTGATGGACTTATTCTGCGCCACATATTCAAATGCTCTGATGGCTGTGTCATAGTCGCCAGCTTGGTATGCAATCTCTCCTATATTCTTGACCCTGAATCCTCCCTCATTATTCTTCCTGTCAATTGAGCGAGCTTGCCGAAAAGCTCTTTCATAATCGCCTTTCTCGATATAGACCCATTCAAGCAATTCTGGGTATATAAGGTTGTCCGGGTTATCTTGCATCTTAATAAACAGCTGCCTTCGCATTTCCTCGAGGTCTTCATCACTGTCGAGCTTGCGCTGGAAGTAGGTCTTATACCGCTCCAATTGATTGGGACTGTTTTCTGAAGAAATGATATAATACTTTATCATTTTAGCCGTGTCGCCTTTCCTGTTGTACAGATCGGCCAATGAGTAAGCGAAGATTTGTTCATTCCCTATGAGCCTGCTCCCTTTTTCAAAGGCTTCAATGGCCATATCGTATTTGGCCAGACGTGTGAAAGCATTTCCAAGATTACTGATAACCGAAATATCCGGGGGGATGTTAGCAATAGCCTGGCGATAGGCGTCCTCAGCCTCATCTGGTCTGAATTGTCTTTCCCTTACATTCCCCAAAGTGACATACAATTGCATGTGTGTGGGTTGCTTGTCAATTTGTCTCAGAATTTCAAGTTCGGCATTTTGATATTGGTCCAATGCCAATAATGATTCTATATAGCGTCCAAAATAAAAGTAACTGTTGGGCTGGGCATCATAGAGTCGTTTGTATATGCTGGCTGCCTTTTCATACTCACCGGATTGGTAGTATTCATTGGCCAGTCTTGAATCCTGAGAGAGCAGGATTGTTGAAATACAAAAAAATATAACAAACAGAATGTACCTCATTTTATAGTCTTATTGGGAATGTATAACGCAATATATGGCTTTTAGATTCTAAAATCCCCAGCTAATTAACAGCGCGGAACATAAAAAAAGCCCGCAATTTCTTGCAGGCTTTTATTTATACTTTTGATAAGATGATCTTACTCAAGTCTGAATTTCACCGGTAGTGTATAGAGAACCTTTACGGGTCTACCTCTCTGCCTGCCCGGTGTCCATTTTTCTGGGAGATTGTTCATCGCTTCAACTACTTGAGCAGCAGCTTCTCCACAACCTGCTCCGATATCACGAACTACCTTCACATCTTTCACAGCGCCTGTCTCTGAAACTACAAACTGTAGAACCGTCATTCCTTCCACACCATTCTCTCTGGCTATAGCAGGATATTTCAAGTTCTTGTAGATGTATTGCAGCATTTTCCCTTTTGCACACTCTTCCTTTTCCTTAGCAGTGCCTCCCATGTTTTCACAACCAGGGAACCTAGGCATCTGCTCAACCACCTTAAAGATTTCTGGCTCTTCTGGTGGTGGCGGTGGTGGTGGCGGTGGTGGCGGTGCATCCTCTACAACCGGAACGTCTTCGAAAACGTCTTCCTCATCAACGTCCATATCCTCAAAGATAGGCTCGTCTTCTTCTTCGATCTCCTCTTCAGGTACTTCCTCTATCACCGGTGGTGGTGGCGGTGGTGGCGGTGGTGGCGGTTCTGCCGTTCGAGGCGGTTCGATTTCGATTTCTTCATCGAGTTCGAGAGCGCCTTCCGGAATGTCGATCGGTTTGTCGTAAGTTGTCCAGCTGAAGGCAAACAAAGTAGCTGCCAGAGCAACGGCAAGTCCCAATAGAAAAATCGGGCGTGACCAGACAAAAGCATCCACTTCAGGGTATTTAGCCCTTCCTTCAAGTGGAGATTTCCAACTGTGGTCACTGTACTTTTCCTTCAGCGTTTCAGCCGATTGTTTTTTAAAAAATGATCTGAATATGAATATAACAGCCACACAAACGACCACCAGAGCCAGGATGGCTCCTAATGTTGCTCCGGATGTTAATTCTAAATCGCCCATAAGCTTTATTTTGTTCTTGTAAAATAATACATGAAACTCCCTGCTAAGGAGCCGATAATATTAGCAATAATATCAAAATAATCAAAACATCTGCCTGTATTTACAATGCCCTGTAACACTTCTATCAAAAGTCCGTATAAAATACTCATGATTAGCGCCACAATCATCGGATAGCGCATTGATCCTGCAGAAAAACAATGATACATCAACCAGGCAAGAAGGGCATAACTTATAAAGTGTAAAATCTTATCCTGATTGGGAATAAGGTCTGGACCTCCGCTGCCAAGAGGAATAAGAGATAATACTCCTATCAGCAGCATCCATATGATTAAAGGGAAATTGCTTTCAATTTTCAGGTCTTTAATCACCTTGTTCAGATATCAGATGATTATTTGCAGATTTTTGGTGTGTGACCCCCCCAAATCAAGATACAAGATCCGAATAGGCTGCATGATCCATAAGCTCATCAAGCTGTGAAGGATCGGATAATTGTATTTTCACGATCCAGCCCTCACCATAAGGGTCACTGTTGACAAGGTCCGGCTGGTCGCCATCATTTTCATCCAACTGAGGGTTGAATTCGAGAATAGTACCACTCACCGGAATGAACAAGTCGGAAGTTGTTTTTACGGCTTCGATTGTTCCGAAAACCTCATCCTTTTCGATTTCTTCACCCACCGTATCGACTTCTACATAAACGATCTCCCCCAGTTCTCCCTGGGCAAAATCGGTGATACCAACATAGGCTGAATCGCCTTCTAAGCGAAGCCACTCGTGCTCCTTGGTATATTTTAGATCTTCCCTTATTTCCATTGTATTAGATTAAACGCTATTTAATTTGATTTTTAAGCCAAAGTGAATTTACAGATTTTGGCCTTTCAAGAGGCAGTCCCAAGGCTCTTGACCAGCATGAAGCAGCCATGACACCGAGGGCTCTTGAAACACCAAAAAGCACTGTATAGAAACTGTATTCTTTCAAGCCATAGTTTACAAGTATAGCACCTGAGTGTGCATCGACATTAGGCCATGGGTTTTTAACCTTCCCAAGACTTCCAAGAATTTCTGGCACAAGCTCAAACAATTTCCAGACGATATTTACATAATCACTGTCCTTGATAAACTTTTCGGCAAATCTTTTTTGCGCTACGAATCGAGGGTCAGGTTTGCGCAAGACCGCATGGCCATACCCCGGAATTACCTGACCTGCTGCCAGTGTATCTTTAACGTATCTCGCAATGTCTTCCTTTGATGGCTTGGTTGTACCAAGGTTTTTACACATTTCCAGGATCCATTTAATCACTTCCTGGTTAGCCAGACCGTGAAGAGGACCAGCCAGAGAGGACATAGCCGCACCATAAGCCAAGTAAACATCTGCAAGTGTTGAATTTACAAGATGCGCCGTGTGTGCTGAAGCGTTACCTCCCTCATGGTCGGCATGAATCAACATATACAATCGCATCAGGCTTTTGAAGTCCTCACTGTCGAAGCCAAGCATATGTGCATAATTGCCAGACCAGTCAAGGCTGTGATCAGGAGCTATTTGATCACCATTGTGATATATACGCCTGTAAATGTACGCAGAAAGTGCTGGCAGCCTCGCAATGAGGTTCATAGCATCTTCATAGGTGGCATCCCAGTAGTCGGTCTTATGCATGCCTTCAGCATACTTCCTTGCAAAGTTGCTGTCCGGTTGCATACTGCTTATCCCTATGATAAATTGAGTCATTGGATGGGTGTCTATTGGAAGAGCATCAAGAACATCATATGTACTTTGAGGAATTGCAGCCCGCTTTTCCCATTCATCACTCAACCACGCCACATCTTCATCCGTCGGTATTTCATCGACCAGCATCAGCCAGAACAACCCTTCCGGTAATGCCTGTGTGCCGTTTTTCCATTTAGGCAATTTTTCCTGCAATTGGGGAATGGAGTAGCCTCTAAACCTGATGCCTTCATAAGCGTCCAGTTCTGAAGTCTCCCAGAGCATGCCTTTAATGCCGCGCATACCTCCGATGATCTGGGAAATGTTTACTTCATCAACTACTTTATTCCCATGCTCTTTTGCCAGGCTTTTGATTTCTGCTTTTAATGCTGAAGATTTCTCGTAAAATTTCTGTTTTAATCTGTCCATTCGTTGGGGGGGAATTATAATTTGCTGTTCAATTCAATTTATTCTTTATCCGGTTTTTTGATGGATGATCTGACATCATTGATCATTGCTTTTTGAATCTGAAAGATCTTTTTTTGTCTGTCGTCCAATATTGACAATAAGGCATTGTCATAATTGTTATCGATTTCAAGCATTTTTTCCTCATAATTTTTTTCCTGCGCTTTCAGTATTTCTCTAGCCTGCATTTTCTCCAATGCGATTTGCCGATACTGTTGAGCCTGGCTGTTATCCATGTCATAGAGTTTGACCATTTTTTCAATCTGAGAATCAAATGCCTTATTAACTGTTTGAGCAGAAAGCAAAACGGAAAAAGACAGGAATAAAATACTTAGAAATAGCTTCATGAAATGCAAATTTTACTTCAATAATTAACGGCTTCGAATTTACAACATTTATAACTAATATTCTTTCAAAAGAAAGTCTTGTTAATCGCTATAAGCGTTTTGTCTTGCGCAATAAAAAAATAACTTTATTCCAGATTTCAATTTATGATTCTGATTGATGAAATTTTGGTCAGCAGAGAAGTTGCTGAAAAAAAATTTGTTTGCCAGCTGTCAGCATGCAAAGGTGCTTGCTGCATAGAGGGTGATTATGGTGCTCCCTTGGAAGATGAGGAAGTTCAAATCATTGCTGATTCTCTGGAAAAGATAATTCCTTATATCCCTGAAGCTTCTGTTCAACGCATTCAGGACAAAGGCTTTCATAAAAAACGAAGAAGCGAGGATCAGGATGAAACCGCACTGATGAAAGATGGCGCCTGCGTCTTCATGGGCCGCGACAAGTCCGGCACCAGCTATTGCGGCATCGAAAAAGCTCATAGAGCAGGGGACATCGATTTAAAAAAGCCTGTAAGTTGCCACCTCTACCCAATCCGGGTTGTAAAAAATAAGCACACCGGCTTTGAGGCATTAAACTATGATGAATGGGATATCTGCAGTGCCGCCTGCGGTTACGGTGAAGAACTGGGCGTCCGCGTATACGAATTTGCCCGTGATGCTATAGTCAGGAAATACGGTGAAGCGTTTTATGATGCTCTCGACCATGCGGTAAAGCACCTTTCCGAGGATTAGTCTTCTTTGTTAGAGGCAGGCTTTTTTTCTATTTCCTTCATGCTATCCCTGACCTCAGATTCGATGTTGGCTTTGGCATTGTTGAATTCACGGATACCTTTACCCAATCCCTTCATCAATTCCGGAAGTTTTTTACCGCCAAACAGCAGAAGTACTACGAAAGCAATAAGCAATAATTCCGGACCTCCTGGCAAACCTATCAAAAAAGCAGATAACATATCAATTTCATTTTGCTACAAATCTATAACATATAATCCAATGCTGCTTTCAATTTAAAGACACATTTGTATTTCTCTTTATCTGCCATATGCTTATGTTTCTGTTTACAAGAAGAGGCTGAGGTTGGGATCCTGATTATTTCAATACCTCTCATCCTTGATATAGGCCATTTTTTCCATCGTTTCAACATCCAGACTGGGAAAGCCAAAATCCTGAACCACCCTCCCCGTGATGACATAACAGCCCTTGCCTTTGAAGGGATAACGCGCCAATACAGGAGGAAAATGGGTGCTGTCAAAAAACTTCCCTTCGCAGTCAAGCCAGGTGCCAAAGTTCATAAGCTTGCGGCTGACCGTGGTGACATTCTTGCGGGTGACAAAATAGCCCACCATACGCACGCGGCGTCCCGTATTCATAACCATCTGGCTCGCAGTAATATCACCCCTATCATCAGTTTCCAACAAATCAAAAGGCGAGCACAAAGGGAAACCCAAAAGCTCTATTTCATCAAAAGCCTGCTCGTAGCGGCTTTCCTCCATGACAGGCAAATCATAATCTTCGGCCTCAATGCCAAAGAGCGCTCCACTACGCTCGTGCTTAATCTCAGGATTGTGCACGGCATTCTTTTCCCACATCAACTCATATTTATTCATGCCGGTAAACCGGAAGGCGCCGATGCGTATCAGAATTTCGAGCTGCTCTTTACTTATGTCGATACGGCTCACGAAATCATCAAGACCATGAAACAAACCATTATCTTCACGTTCGTTCAGAATTCTGGTGACCACTCTCTTCTCCAGCTGAGAGACGTGTACAAACCCGATGTAGACCTCATCACCATAGATATGAGTCAGGTGACGGCTGTGATTGACGCAGGGGGCTTCAATCCGGGCTCCACACATACGCGCCTCATGCACATAGATTTCTGTACTGTAAAAGCCCCCAAAGTTATTGATGACGGCTACCATAAACTCTTTCGGAAAATAGGTCTTGAGGTAGAGGCTCTGAAAGGATTCAACAGCAAAGCTTGCGGAGTGGGCCTTGCAGAATGAGTATCCGCTGAAGCTTTCCACCTGGCGCCAGACCTCCCGGGCCAGATCATCGGGATAGCCCCGCTCCCAGCAATTGCGGAAATATTTGTCGCGCAGACGGGAAAAAGTATCAGAGCTCTTTTTCTTGCCCGTCATAATGCGTCTCAGAACGTCCGACTCATCCAGTTCAAGTCCGGCAAAATGATGTACAATCTTCATGACGTCCTCCTGATAAACCATCACGCCATAGGTCTCTCCAAGATGTTCTTCAAAAACAGGATGTATGTATGTGAATGAATCGGGATTATGGAAGCGGCTTATGTATTCACGCATCATCCCCGACTTGGCTACCCCCGGACGGATGATCGAGCTGGCCGCTACCAGGGAAACATAATTATCACAACGCAACTTGCTGAGCAGGCCACGCATAGCCGGTGACTCGATATAAAAACATCCTATGCAATGTCCTGACCGCAGTTGCGTGCGGACCTCGAGGTCCTGTTTGATCTTTTCCACATCGTGGATATCCACGGCACGTCCCTGGTTCTCCGCCACCAGGCTGACAGCATCCTTGATATGCCCCAGGCCACGCTGACTCAAGATATCATATTTATGAAAACCCAGATCTTCTGCGCCATACATATCGAAATGGCTGATTGGAAAACCCTTCGGCATCATCTGTACTGCCGTATGATAAAAGAGAGACTCTTCGCTGATAAGAATGCCGCCCGCATGGATGGACAGATAATTGGGAAAACCTTCAATCATTTTCCCATAGCGAAAAATATACCGTGCAAAATGGTGATGCTTTTCTTCGGCATGTGGCTCGTCGACGATAAGGTCGATATCGGCTTTGGGCAAGCCGAAGACCTTGCCCAGCTCACGAATGATGGACTTCCCCTTAAATGTATTATAGGTGGCCAGCAATGCCGTATGTTCCCGCCCGTAGCGCTTGAAAATGTAATCGATCACATCATCCCGCTCATCCCATGAAAAGTCGATATCAAAATCAGGAGGAGAACTGCGGTGCGGATTGATGAAACGTTCAAAATACAAGTCGAGATCCATAGGATCAACGTCCGTAATAAAGAGGTTGAAAGCCACAATTGAGTTGGCACCACTGCCCCGGCCAATATGATGATAGCCCGCCGTTTGTGCATACCGTACTATATCCCAGGTGATCAGAAAATAGGCCGCAAAACCAAGCTTATCTATGATCTTGAGTTCCTTTTCTGTTCGGGCGATAGCTCCCCGATGGCGCGGTCCGTAACGCCGCAAACACCCATTGCGCGCCAGTTTGCTGAGCAGCTTCATATCGCCACTTCGGCTTCCTGTAAAAGTCTGCCTGTTGTTGAGACTTGTATCGTGAAGCTGGATCGAGCAGCTGTCAAGAATACCTTGGGTATTTTCAATAATCTCGGGATAGGCTTCATAAATGGCATACAGCTCTTCAGGGGTATACATGTATTCAGAAGCCTTGGCGCAATGGGCGGAATCAAGTTTTCCGATAACAATATTGAGGTCTATGCAGCGCAACAACTTGTGGACCCGGTAGCCATCCTTATCCAGAAAACTTACCGGAGCAAAGACAACCAGCTTATGCAGATAATTCTTAAGATATGAACTGAAGAGGTGATTAAGCTCCCCCGGCGTGACCCCCACAAATTCATTGTCAGCAAGTGCATCTATGGGCTTGGGCAACTTCCTGTATACCACATAGGCATTTTCAAATGCCGGGGCTTTTTCCGGCAAGGGCGTGTTCATCATTGAGTAGCGGCTCAGGTGTGCATTGAGCTCTCGCCAGCCCTCCTTATTCCGGGCTATACCGAGATAGGCAAACCGAGAATCCTTGATGCTGAAAACATTGATCTCATCATCTGCGTCACTGCGCTTTTGACTGCGCCTGAATTCAATACCGAGAACAGGTTTTATATCGTGCTTCTTACAGGATTGTATAAATTGGTATGCACAGGAAGTATTGTTGATGTCTGACAGAACAAGGGTCTTAATACCCCGCTCCACCGCCGCTTCCACCAGGCGCTGGGGAGACAATGTCCCATATTTCAGAGAATAATATGTGTGGCAGTTCAGATGCATGTGAAAAGACAAAATCGGGAATATGTCGATTTTATCGTCTAAATAATGTCGAATAATACGTCAAATATGACATTTACTCTTCTAAAAGGCAAGCATGTGGAAAAAAATATTCCCGGAACCCGTCAGCCACACCAGTTCTCACGGTCCAAGCTTCTGTACTGGATAGCTTCAGCAAGATGAACCGTGCTGATCTCTTTGCTGGCGGAAAGGTCAGCAATAGTGCGTGCTACTTTGAGGATACGGTCATACGCCCGCGCCGAAAGCTGCAGCTTTTTCATGGATGTTTTCAAAAGCTGGCTGCCCTCGGCATCGAGGCCACAGGTCTCCCTGACCATCCTGCTCGGCATCTGCGCATTGGCATGGATATCGGCATAAGCCTTAAACCTTTGGGATTGCCGGGTCCGGGCAATGGCTACACGCTCGGAAATCGTACTGCTTCTTTCGGAAGAAAAGGCCCTGTCCGATAGTTCCTCGTAGTTGACCGGGGTAACTTCCACATGCAGGTCTATACGGTCAAGCAAGGGTCCGGATATTTTATTCAGGTATTTTTTGACTATACCGGGACCGCAAACACATTCCTTGTCCGGGTGGTTATGAAAACCACAGGGACATGGATTCATAGAGGCAACGAGCATAAAGCTGGCCGGATAGTCAATACTGACGCGTGCCCTGGATATCCGGACTTTTCTTTCTTCCATGGGCTGCCGTAAAACCTCGAGTACAGACCTCTTAAACTCCGGAAGCTCATCGAGAAAGAGTACACCATTATGAGCCAGCGATATTTCCCCCGGACTCGGATGGGAACCCCCACCCACCAGAGCGACATCACTGATGGTATGATGCGGCGCCCGAAAAGGCCGGGTAGTAACGAGGCAGGCATTCTCACCCAAAAGTCCGGATACCGAATGAATCTTAGTGGTTTCTAGGGCTTCTTCCAGGTTCATTACCGGCAATATTGTAGGCAAGCGTCTGGCAAGCATCGTCTTGCCGGCGCCCGGCGGACCAATCAGAATTAAATTATGGCCGCCTGCCGCCGATATCTCAAGGGCCCTTTTGATATTTTGCTGGCCCTTTACATCTGAAAAGTCAAGCTTGTATTCCTGCTTAGCACTAACTGTCTGAGGCATAGCTGTACCGCTAAAAGCCTTTACATCGCCCCTACCTTCCAATACCGACAGAGCTTCCAGTAAAGTCTTGACACCAAAGACCTTAATATCTTTGACAATAGAAGCCTCGCGGGCATTGGAATACGGCAATATCAAAGCTTTCATACCCAACTCACGGGCCTTCACAGCCATCGGTAAAGCACCCTTGATAGGCCTTAGACTGCCGTCGAGAGCCAACTCGCCTATAATCATGCAGTCACTGACCTGCTCCAGGGCCACCTGCTTTGTTGCACACAAAACCCCAATAGCAACAGGAAGGTCATAAGCGGAACCTTCCTTCCTCAGGTGGGCAGGAGCCAGGTTAACAACCAGTTTGAGCCGTAGCATCTTGAACCCTGAACTCTTAATGGCAGACTCCACTCTCTGAAATCCCTCCGTGACGGCTTTATCGGGCAGGCCTACCATGTGATACATTTGTTTACCAGCAGCTACGGTTCCTCCTGCATGCACCTCTACAATAATCCTTCGGGCTTCCACACCCTGAACGGCAGCCGCCAGAATCTGAATCAACATTTTTTATGGCCCATATATTCGTAAAAATTGCTTTCCCGTTTAAATGATTATTTTCCAGAAACGTAAACACAAGCTGCTCATACATTATTCGCATCAAATACAAAGCAGGATTCAATTATTCAGGATAATTTTGCAGCGCAATTAAAAAAGCTCCTTATCAAAGAACCTTGAGGGGTCTTTTGTATTATATCTTATGAGATAATTGCTATGATACAAACCGATATACTTATTGTAGGTGCTGGGCCGGTAGGGCTATTCACGGTTTTTGAAGCTGGGCTGTTGAAACTCAAATGTCATTTGGTTGATGTGTTGCCACAACCGGGAGGGCAGCTTAGTGAGGTATACCCCAAAAAACCGATTTATGATATTCCCGGCTATCCTTCCATCCTGGCCGGAGATCTGGTAGACAGGCTGATGGAACAAATTGCACCTTTCAAACCGGGATTTACCCTGGGAGAAAAGCTTGTATCATTCGAAAAAGATGAAGACGGAAAATTTGTAGCAAGCACCGATAAGGGCAACACCATAAAAGCTTCGGTCATCGCTATTGCGGGGGGCCTTGGATGTTTTGAACCGAGAAAACCCCCTATTGAAGGGATCGACGCGTTTGAAGAGAAGGGTGTCGAATATATGATCAAGGATCCTGAGAAATTCAGAAATAAAAAATTATTGATTGCAGGCGGAGGTGATTCTGCCCTGGATTGGACAATCGAACTTTCAGATATTGCCAGTGAGCTGACACTCATACACAGAAGGTCAAGCTTCAGGGGTGCACTTGACTCTGTCGATAAGGTGATGGAGCTGGCCCGCACCAATAAAGTCAATCTTATCACTGAAGCACAAGCTGTCGGGGTCACTGGCAATGGATCTCTCAAGTCAGTGACTATAAAAAGTAAGGCCAATGGAGAATTTGCCAAAGAGGTGGATCATTTCATTCCGCTTTTTGGTCTGACGCCAAAACTTGGTCCCATTGCTGACTGGGGATTGAATATCGACAGGAGTGCAATCGAAGTAAACACTTTTGATTATAGTACCAATGTAGAGGGTGTCTACGCGATAGGTGATATAAATACCTATCCGGGCAAACTGAAGCTGATCCTGTGTGGCTTTCATGAGGCCACCCTGATGGTACAATCAGCATTCAAACAGATATACCCTGACCAAAAGCTCAGTTTCAAATACACCACCGTTACAGGTATAGATGGATTTGAGGCGGCTTTCGACAAAATGCATAACTGATTTGGAGAAGCTCATTACAATCACATGTACCGATAGAGAGGGAGAGAAATATTCCCTTGAAGCCCCAACCGACATGAACCTCAACCTGATGGAAGTATTGAGGGCACATGACTTACCCGTTGAGGGTGTTTGTGGAGGAATGGCTCTTTGCGCAAGCTGCCATTGCTACATCCATTCAGACCATGAATTATCAGATCCATCTGAGGATGAGGAAGACATGCTTGATCAGGCTTTCTTTGTGGAAGACAACAGCAGGCTTAGCTGTCAAATTAAAATCGAGGAAAGCCTTGACGGCCTCGATGTAGAACTGGCACCCGTTTCTGAGTAGTCCACACCTTATTATTATGCATATGGTCTCAATATTGATTTATTTTGCTCCGAAGAATAACTGATAAAAAATCAGCCTCATACCCTGCCACAACACACTTCTGTGCTGTAAATTCACTTGAGCCATCCTGCTCAAGTCGGACTGTTGGGGTGTTACCAACTTTCATCTGTGTTGTAAAAACAAGAGTAATTTTACCTATAGCTATTCGTCCCCCATCATCTGCATACAGAGCATTTGTCCGTGCTCCTGCTTCAATCAAAAAAGAAGTCCTCCAGGCTGTAGCGTCTTCAACCGAAAAATAATTGGCTCCCCCAGAACCTGTATCATTAATCAAAATACACCAGTCATTATGGGGTATCCTGAAGCAGTATTTATATCATCGAAATGAAGCCTGACAAGCTGATACTTAAGTTTATGCGTATCGCTAGCAAATAATTCTCTATTACACCGTCCAATCCAGAGCATCCTCTACCGTCTATTATAACTTCATAGTTGTGCACAATATCCTTCAATAACAAACCACCATCAAGCTTAAATTGCGGCAAAACCGGGGATGAGAAAAAAATTGAAATAAATATGCTTAAAACCTTTGATGATATCATAGCGCTTTCGTTTTGTTAAGTTGAGAATAGCCTCTATTTATACAATGAAAATCAGCACTACGAAATATTAAATTAGCAAAGCTTAGAAAACCAAAATATCTATGGTTTACTTATGATTATTTATAGTATCGCCTGCAGCAAGAATACCTTCCTTAATACACACCGCATTCACACCAAACATCACCTGCCTGCCCTGCTTCCTGTATTTTGACATCGTTGCCAATGGCTCTACACCCTTTTCGCCACTTTCCTGGTCAATGGTTACAACGACGCATCGGGGACAAGGTTTGATATTCTTAAAGAAGGCATCACCTATAGAGTATTCATTCCAGCCATCTTCTCCATGTGCTCCCACCCCACTTACAATGATATTGGCTCGGAATCGATTGATGTCCACCGAGTTTTCCAATTTTGAATTGAGCAGATCCACACTTTCCATACTCAAAACCAAATACGGATAGCCGTCTGCCATACCAACATCAAAGCGATATGGTGACTTTGCAATGCTACGTCTCCTTTTGTGTTCTGGCAACATTTGTACAAATCGAAGATCTATATTCAAGCGCTCGGAGAACCAGCTGTTAATCTCCTTTGAAACTACCCCAGCCTTGAAAGATGATTGCCATAAATTCACATTGATGATCTCATGATCCCGATAATTAAGCGGTATATCTATGCTATCACCCTCATAGCTTACTATTAAACTGCTGTGTTCCAATTGGCATTCAAACAAAGCCAATTGAGCATGTTCTCTCTGGGTCATAAAGGTGCCTTTATCATCCACCAACATCCAACGCCTGTCATGTTCAAATCCTTCACTGGTAGCACAGGCTTCAGAAAGCTGAATGCCCTTCATACTTTTAACAGGATATATCCACAGTGATTGAACACGCGCTTTATTCATAATATACTCTATAGTGATTTTGCGATTTCAATATACTCCAACAGAGATTCCGGGTTGCGCATAGCATCCTTATTCATCACGTTAGAAACATCCATGCCCATAAATATTTTCTTTAAAGGCACTTCCATCTTTTTGCCACTTAAGGTATAGGGCACCTCCCGAACACTGAAAATACGGTCAGGTACATGTCTAGGAGAGCATTCCTTTCTGAGGCTTTGATTGATGCTTTGACGTATCTCATCATCAAGTATTTTACTTTCTTCAAGTACGACAAACAATGGCATAAAATCACTTCCATCTTTTTGCTCAATATTCAGGATCAGTGCATCCCTTATGCCTTCCATCCTGTCAAGTACTGTATATATTTCTGAAGTCCCTATCCTGACGCCCTTCCTGTTCAAAGTAGCGTCGGATCGGCCATGAATACTCAAGGAGCCATCCGCATACAATTTGATCCAGTCCCCGTGGCACCACACATCTGGATACGACTCAAAATAACTGGACCGGTACCTCTTCATTCCCTCATCATTCCAGAAATAGATGGGCATGGATGGCATGGGCGTTTCCACAACCATCTCACCGAGAGAACCAAATACTTTTTCGGCCATTTCATTATACGCAAAAAGACCGCAGCCCAAAGTCCTGCATTGTACCCTACCACTCCTGACATCTTGGTATGGGTGCCCACCAACAAAAGCCGTACATACATCCGTACCTCCACTCATAGAACACAACCATACCTCTTTCGAAATACTATCATATACCCATTCAAATGCCGTTGATGGCAATGGCGCACCTGTAGAACCTATAGACCTCAATGGGGACAGGTCAAACTCCTTTCCCGGCCTAAGGGATTTCTTCATGCATGCAATAAGGTATGGTGCGCTGGTGCCAAAATGATGAATAGGCAGCTCTTCTGCCAGCCTCCACAAAATATTCAGATCAGGATACCCAGGACTGCCATCATACAATACCGGTGTGGCCCCTACCAATAAAGTAGCCTGCAGGAAATTCCACATCATCCATCCGGTAGTGGAAAACCAGAAAAAATTTTCACCTTCTTTTACGTCATTATGGAGAGACAGGTATTTCAAATGTTCCAGCAACACCCCACCATGTGAGTGGGTAATCGCTTTAGGCTTGCCTGTCGTGCCGGATGAGTACAAAACCCACAAAGGGTCATTGAATCCTACGCGGACAAATTCAAGTGCTGCAGCTTCTCTACTGGTCTCTAGAACTGCATTCCAGGAGTCGAAACCATCCAATGCACTATTTTCATCAAGGTAGGACACAAGAATCTTTTGCCCCAGGCTTTCGTCAAGGCTGTCAGCAATAGCTTTAAGCTTGGATTTACGATCATAACTTATTGCATTGTATTGATAACCATCTACTCCAATGAGGACCTTGGGCTTGATCTGTTCGAAACGTTCAACTACTGTATTCACGCCAAAGTCAGGCGAACAACAGGACCATATAGCCCCAAGACTGCTCACAGCCAAAAAAGCAATAATGGCTTCAGGTATGTTAGGCAGATAGGCTACTACACAATCACCCTTTGTTACGCCATAGTTTTTAAGCGCGTTCTGAAGAGCTGCTGCCTTAGCTTGCAGCTCATTCCAACTTATTCGCTGGGTCCGATTTTCATTGACAAAAATGAGTGCATCTCTACTTTCATTGGCATGGCGAAAAGAATGTTCCGCATAATTGAGTCTTGTCCCTTCAAACCACCTGATACCCGGCATTTTTGTGGAAGAACTCACAACATCATAGCTTCCGTCATGCATGATCTCAAAATACTCCCAGATGCTCTCCCAAAAGTAGTCGTATTGATCAACCGACCATTGCCACAAATCTTCAGCATTCTTGAATTCCAGACCATAAGTTTCTTTCAACCACAGCTCATAGTTTTTAAGCTTGGACTGTTCGATGAATTCTATGCTAGCTTGCCAAAGTACTTTACTCATAAATGCTCATTAGGCTTTTACAGAAAGATCCCGATTGCTCTATTTCACATAAACAGTTTTGATATTAACAAACTCCTTGATGCCATAATGGCTGAGTTCTCTTCCATATCCACTGATTCCAATCCCCCCGAAAGGCAATCGGGGGTCTGATTTTACAAACTGGTTGACAAAGCAGCTGCCTGCAAATATTTCATCACGAGCTATCCGTTCAGCTTCTTCAATATTGCTTGAAAATATAGCTGCTCCCAAGCCAAACTCTGTATCGTTGGCTATAAAAATAGCCTCTTCAACAGAATGCACTTTTATCACTGTCGCAACAGGCCCGAAAATCTCTTCATGATATGCCGGCATATTTTTCGTCACGCCAGCCAATATGGTTGCCGGATAAAAGGCACCTGGCGAGTCGGGAATTTCACCGCCTAAAATACACTCTGCCCCCGCTTCGATGCTGGCCAAAACCTGCTGATGCACCTCATCACGCAAGTCATGCCTGGCCAAAGGGCCCATAGTAACATCTGTCATGGGATCACCATATCTGCCATTCTCCATGCTCTGTTTGAATAAGCTAAGAAATGCGTCATAGATCGAATCCATTACTAAAAACCTTTTGGCACCTATACAGCTCTGACCGGCATTGAGTAATCTAGAAAAAGTACATTGCTGAGCAGCCAATGAGAGGTCCGCATCTTCAAGAATGATGTATGGATCACTCCCGCCCAACTCAAGTACTGACTTTTTTATTTTCATTCCCGCCGTGGAAGCCACCGAGGCTCCGGCCGGCTCACTACCGGTCAAGGTCACAGCCTTGACTCGCGGATTTTCAATGACAGAAGCGACTTGTCTGCTTGAGATGATCAGGCTCTTGAAGGCATATTCAGGGAAACCTGCCTCCTTGAAAACTTCCTCTATAAATAGTGCACAACCGGGCACGTTTGATGCATGCTTAAGTATGCCCACATTTCCAGCCATGAGTGCGGGAGCTGCAAATCGGAATACCTGCCAGAATGGAAAATTCCAAGGCATGACTGCCAATACGATACCCATAGGCTGAAAGCTGACATATGAACTCCTGGCGTCCGTTTCGATATACTCTGGCGCCAGAAAAGCCTCTGCATTATCTGCATAATATCGACATACCCAGGCACATTTTGTAATTTCGCCCAAGGAAGAATTGTAGACCTTTCCCATCTCTTCGGTGATCATTTTCGCATACTTTTCCTTATTGCTTTCTAGCACCTCCGCAGCTCTATGCATCAGCTTTGCCCTGTGTCCAACATCTGTTCTTCGCCAGCTATGCCAGAATTGATGACACTGCTCCAGAATGTTTTCGACTTTTGCGTCGGATAATAATGGGTAGGTCCTGAGATGCTCTCCAGTGGCGGGGTTTATAGAATGGATTGTCTTCATTTCTGATCAAATTTTTAGGGTCGATCTCAATGTAATCAATAATATGCATTTGTGATAGTATTGCCATTCTGAATGCTATGCAGTCTTAAAAATTTTATATTCGTGACAAACTGTCCAATACAGAAATGACATCCTGAATCTCAGTATGATGGTAAATCATAGCCTTTTGATAGGCCACTGCCGGTTTGCTCAGCAATCGCCCCAGGGGAGGTGTGACGAGTCCCCACTTTTGCAGCTTATAGCTGCCTGAGGTGCTGTTATATTTTTCAAGAGCATTCAGGATATCTGTCTTATTCTGCAATACAAGATTCTTAATGACTGCATCAGGTACAGCTTTAAGCTTATCTGCTTTAAGACATTGAAGAATATCATTTTCACTAAAAATATAGGGCATAAAAATATTCACTCGATCTATTGAATCCTCATCAAGTACTGACCGAAAATAGCGAGGCATGCGTTCCAGTGCGACAATGCCTTTCACAATAGAACCCAATTCACTGACATGAGGCTCTGGATGGTTCCGAATGGGAATATTATTCTTTCTGAGCTTCCACAGTATGTAAAGGTTTTTATCATTGACAATATTGATTGAATGCAATTCATGATCGGGATCCAACGATGGCTTCAGCTTGGAGTAGAAGGCATAGGCATTCATCAATCCCGAATTTTCAAAATATCCACCATCTACAAAATGCCCTTTATGGGGTATCCTGGCTGTAGGTGAAAAAATGGGAAACCTATTGCTTGTTGAAGCCGCTCCATAAAAACTAAGGCTATAGCTTTTAGCTTTTTCATAATAAACATAATCTGACTCATCATGTATGTACGAATGATCCGCTATATCCAAAGCGTTAGGAAAGCTAATGTCGTCCAAAGTGCAAGCGACGCCATACCAGCTTGACGTTGGCGTAGTGTTGAATATTATAGCGGGATAATATTGTGTCGTTCGTATATGCTTCCAATAATCTGAAAGCGAAATTTCAAGTTCCGAAAGCTTTGTTGATGCTGATTGTGAATAATTGCGCATAGACACATAGGCCCGATCCCTCCCTTGAAACCGGTCTTCACCGGGTAACCATTCCCGCCAATAGTCCTTGAACAGCCATCCAAAAATATCATTGGAAAGCATATTGGATTCGGCAACAGAAACAATCTTTTCATCATAAAAATCATAGTCATAATTTGGGTAGTGGTATTTTAACGCTGCAAAGTTGGCTTGCCCAATAGCGCCTCCTGACACGCCAGATAAACAAAGGGTTTTGTTAAAAACCTTTGGTGTCCTGTAGTGAATTTCATTGAGAATAAATTGGCTCCAACTGTTCGCTTTCAATCCCCCTCCATAAGATCCCAGGATAAAATAATGCCTGGAACTGTCGATACTTTTAATAAAGTCATCAAGCTGAGATGCTGCCTGCTTTTCTACCAATGATAAACTATGCAAGTCGTTATTGACATGACCTACAAAGAAAAAACTTAAAAGCAACGCCGATAATCCCAGCACAATTCCACCGGCTTGAATTTTAAAGGCCAGTTTTGATTCAACTGATTGTTTGGTAATCCTGCTTCGCAAATAGATAAATTGCTTAATCAGAATAACAAATGCAGAATAATAAAAGATAATTAAAATCAACATCAGTGGAATGGGATGAATGGCTTTAATATAGTCGTCCGAAAATATCCCCGGAACGATAGTGAATAAAGTAACAGGCATACCAAACGCCCCCATTGCAATTAAATAATTAGGAGATGAAGCCAGATATCGGAACGGCTTGACAAAGGAGCCTACATAGAATTCTTCTCCCAGGATGCGCTCTGGATAGTCATTCTCTCCACTAATTTCATCATCTGAACCAAACATGTAAACAAACCAAGGCCGGACTAACCTAAAGTGCATATACGTTATGGCATTCAGGCTGCAGATCCAGATCAAAAGATTCAGATTGGCTAGTGACCATCCATTTTTATGGCTGGTCAGATAAAGAATGCTTACAAGAACCATGTTAAGCAAGAGAAGAAAGCTGAAGAGGTATAACTGGAATTTTACAGAATCCCTTAATTCAAACAGCTCTTGTTGAACAGGCCTGCTCTGATCACCTTGAATCGGCTTATATTCTTTTATCCTGCCATTGAGTTTATTAAAATGGGTATAAAGGCTCAAATGAATAATGATGAAAACAAGATTCCAAAACCATATAATAGCTTTGTCTCCCCCATTAAAGCCTGCACATTGGACGTTATCATGAATTTCAAAAATATTGCTATGCACAAAAATGAGGATATAGAAAAACAGACCATAGGTCAATACCCCGAGATGGCGCCTTGAAAAGCCTAAAAACCAATGCTCTTGCATAACCTGATTAAGCTCTTCCGATTTAGCTTCCTCTATCTTATCAGAGTCTGCAGAGTTATGGTATATAAATCCCAATACAGCTAGGAATCTTCTCTTTTGCCATGGAATGATGTAGTCTCTATCCTTTATTGCTAACTCAAAGTAATATGGAAAGTGGGATATTATTAAGGCCAGAAAATTGATAATCAGGATAGTTAAAATGAGAAATTCAGGCTTATCAAAGAGATCCACAATGATTGTCAAGCCCTGCTCCATGCCTGTCAGTAGCAGCAGTAATAGTACTAAAACAATAAGTGAAGGAATACTACTTAAGAGTAATCGAATAAAGTCCCTAAGACGAAATACAGGATTTTCCATAATGCTTTTTTTGATGATTAGATGCACAACACATCTGTGTCATTATGGAAATAATTGGAAATGAGACAGTTAAAATAAGAAAAATAGGCCTCTATGAATAAATATAAGTGCAGAATAATTATTGTCCCATTGTTGCAAATGCTATATATTTGCGATCCGATTTCACGGCGTGGTAGCTTCCGCCTCCCCTCCGCATCGGCGGACAGGCAGCAGCAGCTTCGCCACCAATTGTTTCACGGCGTGGTAGCTCAGCTGGTTAGAGCGCAGGATTCATAATCCTGAGGTCGGCAGTTCAAGCCTGCCTCACGCTACATAAGAAGCCCCTGTTTATGGGGCTTTTTTATTAGTTTGCCCCTGGTTGTTGAATCCCAAAATTTGCTTCTTGCGTAAAGCAATTATTTCTATTTCAACTCAATTAATCACTCAAGCTTTAAGCTTCATATCTTATATTCCTTAGCTTTGCATAAATCCTTATTATGCCACACATCACCTTAGAATGCAGTTCCAATGTATCGATGGATTTTCAGTCATTCTTCAAAGACCTCAACGAGCAATTGGTGGCCACAGGACATGCCGCCAGATTAGGTATCAAATGCCGCGTTGTGCCTGCTGAAGATTATTTTATAGTGGATGGCCAGCAGGACTATAAAATGGTCAATCTCTTGTATCGCCTCAGGGAAGGACGATGTCCGGAAGTGTTGGCGCAGTTCTCAGAAATAGGGATGGCACTGATGAAAGACTATCTCAAAGAAGAAGTGTCATCCAAGAAAATCATAATATCTACAGAAATAAAGGAGCTGAAGAAAGGACAAGACTTGACATTTAATGCAATTCGATAAACCAATAGACACATACAAATGAAGTTTGCAAGCTATAAAATCAAGGAAAGAATAACATACGGATCCTTGGTAGAGCGGGATGGAAAATTAGGTTTCACAGATATCGGAAAACACCATGGCAAAGATCTCCGCAAATGGATAGAACTGGATGCCATGGACAGGCTGCAAGAGATAGCCAGAGAACTTCCCATAGAATATTTCGAAAGCGAGATTGAATACCTTCCGCCAATACTTACGGGGCAAAAGATAGTCTGCATCGGCGTCAATTATGCCAACCGCAATGCGGAATACAAGGACAACTCGGACTTACCTGAATACCCAAGCGTATTTTTGAGATACCTTGATTCATTTGTAGGACATAACAACAATATTGTACGGCCGCCAGAATCCGAAAAACTCGATTACGAAGGAGAGATTGTCATCATCATTGGAAAGGGTGGTCGGCGCATTCCGAAAGAAAATGCCCTCAATCATATAGCCGGCTTAAGCCTTATGAATGAAGGTACCATCCGCGACTGGGTGAGACACGCCAAATTCAATGTGACTCAAGGAAAGAACTTTGATAACACCGGGGTGATCGGTCCCTGGATGATGACAGCAGATGAAGTAGAGGATTATACCAATCTCGATATCCAGACCCGAGTCAATGGAGAGGTCCGGCAAGATGACAACACTTCGAACCTGATGTTTCCTTTCGACTACATCATTTCATATCTCAGCACTTTCATGACCCTGAAGCCTGGTGATATGATATCCACAGGAACACCCAATGGTGCCGGAGCACGCTTTGATCCTCCCATCTATCTTAAACCCGGTGATATAGTAGAAGTTGAGGCAGCAGGGGTCGGAATATTGAGAAACGGGGTTGAAGATGAACGCCTTTAGAAACCACAGGCATTTCCTACGAAACTAAAAGTAGAAATGCAGTTGCAGACGGACGTTGGAGAAAGGATGAAGAAATAGAGGATGGCAAAATCAAGGCTGTAGTCCCGGCCACCAGGCGAGGATTCCTACGCGCCATTATTTTGGATGCTGGGCAGAAATCACCTGATGAATACTACATACGCCATTATTGATATTATTGGGGCAACAGTTTCAATGGCTATCAACGGTGGTGTTGCCGGCTGGTGGCTGGGAAGAGATTGAATTAATGTTTTAATGCTTTAATGCTTTAATGCTTTAATGCTTTAATGCTTTAATGCTTTAATGCTTTAATGCTTTAATGCTTTAATGCCGGAATTTGGAATTAACATGATCAATTCCTTATTCCGGTATTTTTATTTGTAGGATATCCGCAACGATTGGTTGCACTATTGAATTATCGATGCATATCTTATGTTTATCCTATTAGGTTTTGAAGTTTCATTGCCAGCCCCATATCACCACTGATCTTGACTTTTCCACCCATAACAGCCATCATAGGATTTAGGTCCCCTGACTGCAATTGCTGAAGAGTCTCCATGCTCGTTGTGATGGTACAGTCGGCATCTTTATCTTCTGCACTAACGACATTACCATCACCGGAGCCATCAACATAAATGGGCTGACCGTCAAGGACAAATTTGATAGTGCCACCTATAGGACTGGTATTCCCGGCCTGCTTGTTGAATTGTTCTAAAACTGTGTCTAAATTCATTTGAATTATTGCTTTAAATTTATCAATGAGCCAATATGGCTTTATTTTCTTCCGGAATGGTCAGGGCATCAGGATGCATGATCGTCCGAGCCAGGCCATCAATCTTTGTCAGTTCATACTTATAGAAAAACCGCATAGTATGAATCTTGTTGTCATAAAAGGAACTTTCAAATTCTCCGTTGCCTGTCAGCAATGAAACCTTGGCTTGCGTTGCCATTTTCAGCCACTGCCAGGCAATCACAATATGCCCCATCATAAACATGAATGGCGTTGCATCGGCTATATAACGTTCATGGTCCCCTTTCATGGCATATTGCAGGAGATGCATAAGCACATCCTCCAGCTTTTTGGAAGCCGACTTCAACTCTCCTGCATATGTTTTGAGATCATCATGATTCTCGGCTTCACGGATTGTCTGAATCATTTCCTTGGTAAGCAATTTCATAGCTTCTCCATTCTTCATGACTATTTTCCTTCCCAAGAGATCCAGTGACTGAATGCCTGTAGTTCCCTCATATATTGCCATGATCCGTATATCCCTGAAATATTGCTCCAATGGAAAATCGGTGCAGTAACCATAACCTCCCAGTACCTGTAATCCATTACTGATCGATAGGATACCCATCTCTGAAGGATAGGTCTTTGCGATAGGTGTAATCAATTCGAGAAGGTCATGGTACTTGGTACGCTCCTCTTCTGACTCAGATACTTTAGAAAGGTCCTCATAATACGAAGCATGAAGCAATAGCGAAACAGCCCCTTCGGTGATCGCCCTTTGGAAAAGTAACATACGACGCACATCAGGGTGTTTGATAATCAGCGTTTGGTCCGCTTCCTTATTTTTAACGCCACCGGAAAGAATGCGTCTTCCTTGGGGCCTCTCGTTGGCATATTGCAAGGACGCATAGTAAGCTGCTGTAGCGGTGGAGGCTGCCGTAAGGCCGACATCTATACGCGCACCGTTCATCATTTGAAACATACATTTCAAGCCCTTATTCTCAGGACCTACCAGCCAGCCCTTACAGTTATTGTTCTCTCCAAAGACAAGATGGGTTGTACAATAACCCCTCTGCCCCATTTTCTGAAAATCCGCCGCCGTAATGACGTCATTACTTTCCAGGCCATTATCCCCTGTTCTGTATTTAGGTACAGCAAAGAGAGAAATACCTTTCGTGCCCATGGGTGCTCCATCTATTCGAGCCAGGACAAGGTGCACGAAATTTTCACAATACTCATGATCACCGCCACTGATAAATATCTTCTGGCCACTTATATTATAGGAGCCATCTTCATTCGGACTGGCTGAAGTGGTAATGTCAGACAGAGAGCTCCCTGCTTGAGGTTCGGTCAGACACATGGTTCCTCCCCACTCTCCCGAAAGCATTTTGGGAACAAACATGTCAATCAGCTTTTGCTCGCCAAAACTTACAATGAGATTAGCTGAGCCTCCGGTCAAGCCTGTATATCCAGTTAGACTGTTGTTGGCACATTCACCAATGTGTGCCAGGGCCGATGCGATGACATGAGGAATTTGCATACCCCCATGTTCATAATCAAAGGTTGCTCCAATAGCGCCATTCGCACCACAGTACTTCATGATCTCTCCTACGGCTTTATGTACTATGATCTTACCATCTTCAAACCGAGCCGGCTCAGCATCCATTTCCTTGAAAACGGGATACATGCTTTGATCTGCAAATGTTTTGGTGGACTGCAAGAGCAGGTCGAAACTATCCTTGTCATAATCAGAATATCTCGAAAAGGCTGCAAGACCCTCAACTTTTATCAATTCATGCAGGACAAACCTGAGGTGATCCATACTCATATAATCTTCCATAGTAGAGATTTTTATCATTCAGATAAAGAAAGTTAAACCAAGAACTGATTTTCTTCGTTTCTTTACTCGAAGTTAAATTTTAAATTTCCAATTTGCTAAATTCAGCTTCAATTATTCTAAAAGATAGACAAATCTTAAAATCAGATCAACATGACCCACAGGATTAAAAGTCTGGCCGTCCTAGGATCGGGAGTCATGGGCTCCGGAATCGCCTGCCATTTTGCCAATATAGGCATGAATGTCCTCTTGCTCGATATCGTTCCAGACGATCTTAATGACAATGAAACAACTGTTCGTTCAGCGAGAAACAGGATAGTCGATGGGGCCTTGAAAAATGCCATAAAGAGTAAGCCGGCTCCCCTCTATTCAAAGTCCTTTGCCAAACGCATCACTACAGGAAATTTTGAAGATGATTTTGAAAAAATTGGAGAGGCAGACTGGATTATAGAGGTTGTTGTTGAAAACCTTGATATAAAAAGACACATCTTCGAAAAGGTGGAAAAGTATCGAAAGAAAGGTTCGCTGGTGAGTTCCAATACATCAAGTATTCCAATTTACATGCTGGCAGAAGGAAGATCTGAAGATTTCCAAAGACATTTCGCCGGAACGCACTTTTTCAACCCCGTCAGATATATGCCTCTCCTGGAGATCATTCCGCATAAAGGGACAGCTCCAGAGATTACTGAGTTTTATATGGACTTTGGAGACAGGCACCTTGGCAAACAGACCGTGCTCTGCAAAGACACGCCTGCCTTCATCGCCAACAGGATCGGTATTATGTCCGGAATTAAGCTGTTTCAGTTAACGGATAAATATAAAATGCGTATCGAAGAGGTGGACGCCATAACGGGCACTCTTATTGGCAGACCCAATACAGCGACATTCCGACTGCAGGACCTAGTAGGTGTTGATACCGGTGAAAAGGTTTCACAGTTTGTAATGGCCAATGCAAAGAATGATGAGTTTATCGACAGCCTGGATGGTCCAGCAACGCCGAAGTACATAGAGTTCTTACTTGAGAATAAATGGCTAGGCAGAAAATCTGGAAAAGGCTTCTATGAAAAGACATCCCAGAAGGATGAAAATGGCAAGTCGATCATAAATGCCCTCAACCTGGAGACGCTGGAATACGAGCCTTCAGTAAAGCCAAGGCTTGAAGCAGTCAAACAAGCCAAGAATATAGACTTGATTGATAAACGGCTCACGACGCTGGTTGATGGTGACGAACGCGAAAACAAGTTCTTAAAAGAATATTTTGCTGCTCTGTTCGCTTATACCGCCAACAGGATACCTGAAATATCGGATGATGTATTCAGCGTTGACGATGCGATGCGTACAGGTTATATGTGGGGCCATGGGCCATTTGAATACTGGGACCTTCTGGGTCTTGAAAAAGGAATTGCCATTGCAGAGGAATGTGGTGAGTCTATTCCGGCCTGGATCAAAGAGATGCAGGATTCAGGAGCCAATAGCTTTTACCGCTTGCAAAACGGACACAAGCAATACTACGATCTGGAAAGTAAATCCTATAAGAATGTACCATCAGCCCAAGGCTTGATTATTCTTGATGCATTACGCGAAAAAACACCAATTATTAAAAACAGTGAATGTACCGTGCACGATATCGGCGATGGCGTTATGTGCATCGAATTCAGGTCCAAGAGCAATGCGATTGGTGCAGGAATTGGTGAAGCCATGTATGGCGCCGTTAACAAAGCCGAAGAGGAAGGCTGGAATGGTGTAGTGATTGGCAATAATGCCAGGAACTTTACGGTAGGCGCGAACCTCATGAATGTGGGTATGGTAGCCATGCAAAAAGACTTCAAGACGCTGGATGAAATGGTCAATAATTTCCAACAGCTGACCATGTACATGCGTACATCCAAGGTGCCTGTAGTAGTAGCTACCCAGGGCTATGTGTTTGGAGGTGGCTGTGAAATATCCATGCACTGTGATGCAGGGGTCTATGCGGCAGAATCCTATATCGGACTGGTAGAGGTGGGGGTTGGTTTGCTTCCCGGTGGCGGCGGAACCAAAGAAATGGCTGTGCGCGCTTCGGACAGCTTTTTTGAAGGAGACGTGCAGATTCCTACATTAATAGACCATTTCAAACCGGTAGCAACAGCGGCAGTCGCCACATCTGCCCATGAAGGTTTTGAACACAATCTCTTGCTGCGCAACAAAGATGAGGTGTGTGTGAAAACATTTAAAAATATCGGCGTTGCCAAAGAAAAAGTTCTTGAATTAAGTGAAAGATATGTGGCTGGCAATAAAAGAGAAGACATCACTGTTCTTGGAAGAACAGGGCTGTCGGCCTTATACACTGCTATCAATGAGTTCAGATTAGGTAATTACATGTCTGATTACGACGTAGAGATTGCAAGAAAAGTAGCTTACGTAATGTGCGGAGGCGACCTTACAGGCAAGCAACAGGTCAGCGAACAATATCTTCTGGACATCGAACGCGAAGCCTTCCTGAGTCTGCTCGGTAATCAAAAGACCCTGGACAGGATACAGTATATGCTTATGAATAATAAGCCGCTGCGTAACTAATGGCTTCCAAGGTGTCTTGATTAAAGAATCATAGATACTGCTCATTGATTACTTTTCAGGTATAAAGTACATAGTACTAAGTACCAAGAAAAAATGCACAGGTATAAAAATTTGAAAGTTTGGAATGAGTCTCGAGAGCTGGTTAAACTTGTTTATCAAAGCTTGAATCAATTTCCTAAAGAGGAATTGTTTGGACTTACGAGTCAAATTAAACGATCTGTGATCTCTATTTCCAGCAATATTGCAGAAGGTTGTGGCAGAGATACTGACCAACAATTTGCATATCATATAAATGTTGCCCTAGGGTCAAGCTTTGAGTTTGAAAGTCAAATTACTCTGGCCTATGATCTTTCGTTTTTGGCAGAACAGGATTTTGAAAATATATCAATGAGAATCTTTCATATAAAGAATATGCTGATTGGCTTACATAGAAATATTAAAAGCAATTATTCAAAATAATCAGAGTCTTTATACTTAGTACTTTGTACTTATTAAGTAATTATTTTGAAAGGACTGTTATTATTTTTCATCACGTTTAAATCTAAAAAAGAGAGATGAACGCATACATAATCAAAGGCTACCGATCCGCTGTAGGAAAAGCCAAAAAGGGTGGATTCAGAAATTACAGGTCTGATGACCTGGCCGTCGATATAATCAAATACCTCGTATCGCAAGTGCCTGAGCTTGATCCGCGGGATGTGGATGATGTTATCGTAGGCTGTGCCAACCCGGAAGGGGAACAAGGCCTTCAAATAGGTAGATTGATATCTGCACGAGCGCTTGGAAAGGAAGTGCCCGGCATCACCATAAACAGATACTGCGCTTCTGGACTTGAAGCCATCTCAATGGCGGTAGGTAAAATAGCAGCAGGTTTTGGTCACATATATATTGCAGGTGGAACAGAAAGTATGAGTATGATCCCCATGACTGGATACAAACTGGCACCCAGCTACAAAGCGAATATGGAAAACCTCAATTATCATGTCAGTATGGGAGCTACAGCCGAAGCCGTGGCGAAAAAATACAATATCTCCAGGGAAGCTGCCGATGCTTTTTCACTGAAATCACATCAAAACGCCGCAAAAGCAATTGATGGAAGCCTTTTCAAAGATGAAATAGTGCCTGTTACCGTAGAAGATGTATTTGTAAAAGATGGACTGCGCATGGAATCCTCACATGTTGTAGATACCGATGAAGGAGTAAGAAGAGATACCTCCCTAGAAGGTCTGTCCCGACTCAGGCCTGCCTTTAAAAAAGAGGGTGTAGTGACTGCAGGTAACTCATCACAAACATCTGATGGTGCTGCATTTACGCTGGTGGTTAGTGAAGAAATGGTCAAGCAATTGAACCTTAAACCTGTGGCGCGTCTTGCGGCCTGTGCGGTAGGCGGTGTTGACCCCCTTTATATGGGTATAGGTCCTTGTGTGGCCATTCCCAAAGCACTGAAACAGGCCGGATTGAAACTGAATGATATCCAGCTCACAGAACTTAATGAAGCTTTTGCCACACAAGCACTGGCCGTCATCCAGGAAGCTGGATTGAATCCGGAAACCGTCAATGTCAATGGCGGTGCAATTGCACTCGGCCACCCTCTAGGATGTACGGGAGCAAAACTGAGCATTCAATTGCTCAATGAGATGCAAAGAAGAAATAACAAATACGGTATGGTCACAGCTTGCGTCGGTGGTGGTCAGGGCATTGCAGGAATATTCGAAAATCTGGCCTGATCGATATGGAAAATGCCTTAGCTCAATTCAATTTAGACGGCCGCACAGCTCTTGTGACAGGGGCTTCTCGCGGTATTGGCAAAAGCATAGCCGCCTTATTAGCTGAAGCAGGTGCCTCGGTAATCGTCAGCAGCCGAAACCAGGAGGCTGTGGACCAGGTGGCGGAAGAACTGAAAGATAAAGGGCTATCAGCAAAGGCTAAAGCCTGCCATGTAGGGAAAGCGGAAGAACTGAAGCAACTTGTAAATTTTACTGCAGAGGCATTTGGAGGTATTGATATCCTGGTAAACAATGCCGCAACCAACCCTTACTTTGGTCCTATTGAAACCATGTCTGAAGAGCTCTTCGACAAGATCATGAACGTCAATGTCAAAGCGGCTTTCAGCCTTTCAAATTTGTGTTATCCCCACTTCAAAAGCAAAGGCAAAGCGAGCATTATCAACATTGCTTCTGTTGAAGGATTCAGACCCTCCCCCGGCCTATCCGTTTACAGTGTCAGCAAGGCAGCTCTGCTTATGCTGACTAAATCACAAGCCAAGGAATGGGGTAAGGACAATATCAGAAGCAACTCGATTTGCCCGGGACTTATAAAAACAAAATTCAGCCAGGCTATCTGGGCCAATGATGCCTTTCTCAAGAACTTTACGAAGCACATCCCTTCAGGCCGCATAGCTGAAGCAGAGGAGATGGCTGGGCTCGCCTTATTCCTGGCCTCCGATGCTTCCAGTTACTGTACAGGTGCTGCATTTACAGCTGATGGAGGTTACCTGATATAATATTATAGCTATATTGAGATAAGCAAGAATTGCTTATATGAATTTCGAATATTCTAAAAACGCAGTTGAATGGCAGTCCAGATTGCTTTCTTTCATGGACGAGCACATCTATCCCCGCGAACAAGCCTACAGGGATTTTACCTCTGAAAATGAATGGCAGGAATTTCCTGATATGGAATTTTTAAAAAACCAGGCTCAATCCAAAGGTCTGTGGAATCTTTTTCTCCCAAAGGAATATAAGCCTTACAGTCCAGGACTCAGCAACCTGGAATATGCTCCGCTGGCAGAAATTATGGGTCGCGTACTCTGGTCATCTCAGGTATTCAATTGTTCTGCCCCGGACACAGGCAACATGGAGGTCCTGGCACGCTATGGTTCTGAAGAGCAAAAAAAACATTATTTAACTCGATTATTTGACGGAAGCATACGATCAGCTTTTTTAATGACAGAGCCTGACGTTGCCTCTTCTGATGCCAGTAACATTCAGTGTTCTATAGAAAAAAAGGTAGATCACTATCTGGTGAACGGCCGAAAATGGTGGTCCACCGGTGCGATGCATCCGAAAGTGGCACTTTTTATTGTCATGGGTAAAACCAACCCTGAAGCTGACAAGTACCATCAACAGTCCATGATCCTGGTGCCCGCAGATGCTGAAGGTATTACCATTGTGCGGCCTCTTAAGGTTTTTGGTTTTTATGAATCGCCTGAGGGCCACGCTGAAATAAATCTTGAAAATGTTAAAGTACCCCTTGAGAATATCATACTAAAAGAAGGGGCTGGCTTCAGTATAGCACAGGGTCGTCTTGGACCTGGACGAATACATCATTGTATGCGATTGATAGGCACAGCACAAAGAGCTATGGAAATGATGTGTGCACGTGCGAATGAGCGCAGGGCATTTGGCAAGTCCTTTGGAGACTTTAGCAGCATACGGGAGATTATCGCGACCAGCCGCTGTGAAATCGAGCAAGCTCGTCTTCTTACCCTGGCGGCAGCCGATAAAATTGACCGGGCAGGTAACAAAGAAGCCAAAGATCTGATCGCTATGATCAAGATCGTTGTGCCTTCCATGGCTTGCCGTGTTGTAGACAGGGCTATTCAGATTCATGGTGGCCTTGGGTTTTGCCAGGACACCCCCTTGGCAGAATATTATGCCTATGCGCGCGTCCTGCGTATGGCGGATGGTCCCGATGAGGTGCACCGCTACCAACTGGGAAGGAACATGATAAAAAAGTTCAGTTCATGATATTCCCAATTGGGGACGATAATATTATTGGAGGCCATAAGCCATTGGTAAGCTATTCATTAATACTCATCAATATATTCATTTTTGTTTACGAGCTAAGACTTGGACTTTCAGCAGAATCATTTATTACACATTACGGTATGATCCCGGCTGAAATATGGGCAGGTAAAGAGTATTACACTATTCTGAGCTCCATGTTTTTGCATGCCGGTTGGATGCATCTTATTGGCAATATGCTGTTCCTATGGATATTTGCCGATAATATAGAGGCTGTAATTGGCAGTGCCCGATTCAGTTTGTTTTATTTCATAGGGGGCACAGTCGCTGCACTTATTCACATGTTGGCAGATCCTCTTTCCATGATTCCTTCCGTAGGAGCTAGTGGCGCGATCTCTGCGGTAATGGGTGCCTACCTGATATTATTCCCCCGCTCCCGCGTCAAACTTGTTTTTATCATTTTTTTTACTCGTTTTCAATTACCTGCTACACTATTTCTGGGGTTCTGGTTTCTTCAGCAACTCTCAAGTGGTATGGGAAGCATCGGCCAACAAGGCATGGGAGGGATTGCCTGGTGGGCGCACATCGGTGGATTTGTTTACGGTATTCTCGCTGGATACATCATAAAAAGGGCTTATGGCCACCTTTATTATTACGGAGATGGAAATCCGCGAGGATTTTAGTTAAATTTTCATTAAAAGAGCTTACCCTATAATACTTTGCTATATGAAATCCGTCTTCAATACAGAGCTTGAGTTTTTCATAAAAAGAATTGGAATTGATCAGCATTTGTAAAGGGGCGGCCTTAAATGAACTGTCCCTTTATTCTTTGAGCGTGTTTCGTCGTCATTAATTACAGAAAAAATCCCTAAATTACCTCTCACAAAAACAGATCAAAATGGCAGTACGAAGACCTTTTAACCTGCAGAAATGGATTGATGAACACCGGGAAGAGCTGAAGCCCCCTGTAGGAAATAGAAACCTTTACAAAGATGCCGGAGACTATATAGTTATGATCGTTGCCGGCCCCAATGCCCGCAAGGACTATCACTATAATGAAACAGAAGAGTTGTTCTACCAGATCGAAGGCGACATAAATGTGCGTATCCAGGAAGATGGAAAAGCCGTCGATATTCCTGTAAGAGAAGGAGAAATGTTCCTCTTGCCCGCCAAGGTGCCCCACTCCCCAATGCGATCAGAGGGTTCAATTGGCCTGGTCGTAGAACTGAAAAGAACATCTGATGAAAAAGACGGACTAATGTGGTTTTGTGATAATTGCAATACCAAGCTTCACGAAGACTATTTTAAGTTGACCAATATTGAAAAGGATTTTCTGCCACGATTCAAAAACTTCTACGAGTCTGAAAACCTTCGAAAATGCCCGAATTGTGAGGCAGTCATGGAGGCTGACAAGAGATTTGTAGGTTGACATATGGCTGTATATTTCGCTTCAGATTTCCACCTTGGATTAGATACACGCATTCCCAGTAAAGAGAGGGAAAAGATGATCGTCCGCTGGCTTGACAGCATCATCGATGATACAGAAGCCCTCTATCTTTTGGGTGACCTTTTCGATTATTGGTTTGAATACGCGTCCGCTGTACCCAAAGGGTATATCCGACTATTGGGAAAGCTGGCAGAATTTACGGAAAGAAAAATCCCTGTTCATATTTTTTGCGGGAATCACGACTTCTGGATGTTTGACTACCTTGAAAAAGAACTGGGTGCCATAATTCACAAAAACCCTATAGATGTAAACATCAATGGACTGAAATTTCAGATAGGACATGGTGATGGCTTAGGCCCCGGTGACAGAGGATATAAATTCATTAAAAAAATATTTTCAAACAAGCTTAACCAATGGCTTTTTGCACGCATTCATCCCAATACAGGCTTAGCCATCATGAAATGGTTCAGCAGACGCTCACGGGAATCCGAAATGGATGTGATTGCTTTTAAAGGCCCTGATAAGGAATGGTTGATACAATATGCGGAAGGAGAACTGAAAAATAAATATGTAGATTTCTTTGTTTTTGGTCATCGACACTTAAGTATCGATTATACTCTGAGCAATGGGAAAACCCGTTATATCAATACCGGCGACTGGATTCATCATTTCAGCTATGCACGATTGGAGAACCAAAATATGGAATTGCTCAAATTAAGCTAATCAATCACTATGGGCTTAATTTACAATATACCATTCGGGCAATTATTGCTGCTATTTTTTTCCGCACCTGTCCTGAATAAATAAAGTCGTAAGGGAACCCAGCCTATTTAATCACAGGAACATATACTACGTTAAGCACAGATGACTTCCAAAACATAGATCTGCCGAATGATCAAAAAAATTTAAAAAAAATTGACAAAAACCTGAATCCTGTATGTGACTATTCTTTTTTAGCCTTGGTGAAGTCACGGAGCTGGACTTATAGAATCCTTACAAGCTCATAGTCTTCTTCTCGGACTATCAGCCCCATCCTCTCCCTTGACAATACCCTTTTGGAAATCAATCCTCTCAATTTTGAAGAAGTAGGCTTTTGGAATATAACCAGTGTTACACCGTCGCCTGACAAGCATATTTGGATTTATGACCCTGTCAATTTAAAAATCCTAAAAACCAACGAATCAAAAGAAGATGTTCGTGATTTTCAATTGAGTAAGTCCAATGAACTTTACATACTTGATGCCGTGGGCGTAAGAAAAATCAAGCTTAATTGATAAGAGCCGTCCATACACTCAACCGGCCACTATCCAACTGAGTCCATATCGGTCTGACCCTTCCCTTATATACGCTAATATCATTATAATCGCCAAAAAAGATAGCAGCTGTAGGTGTAAAGCTTGACGCGTTGATCTTGACATTCCTAAAACTCTTACCCCCATTATCAGACCAGGCCAAGTAGACATCTGTGGTATTGTCATTATGATGCCGCCTGTCATAAAAAACAATATATATATATCCTGTAGACTGGTCAACTTCCATCCAGCTTAGAAATTGGTGTTTACCCGCTTTATCATTGTTAACCCTTATGGCTTTGCTCCAGCTTTCTCCTTCATCATCCGAAACTGCCAGCCAAACATCGGTGTCGTCAGTGCCATTGCTCTGATCTGTCCAGTTAACGTATACATTCCCGCAATATTTTCCACCACTTATATCAGCCACTGTCACAGGCAATCCATTGCATCTCATCAAGCCGGGTATGTTATAGGACCATCCTCCGGGCTGATCCCCTACAAGGATATCTTTCTCCAGCCATGTCGCCCCTTTATCATAGGATTTGTCGAAATAAATCTTTTCATCATAGGACCATGCAATATATAATTGCCCCTCTGGACCCAAGGCCGGCACTGCACCTTCTGTTGTCTGATCATCATCAAGACAATCCCCTTCAAATTGGCTGATAACATAAGGAAATGACCAGGTTTCTCCCCCATCTTCCGATTTCGAAAACAGAATCCTGGACCGATCCGATTCCAATGGGCTGTTGTATAAGTCAAACTCCGTCCAGCTTATATAAATACTGTTATCCCTTGGGTCAATGACCATCCATTGCTTGTCCTGGTCTTTTGGAGACCTAGGCAATGTAAAGCTGCCATCATTCCAGGTATTACCGCCATCCTCAGACTTCTGGATGACTATTCTGTCCAAGAATGCCGTATCCCTGAAAGGCCTTCCATTAGGGTTGGAAAGATGGGCATAATAAAAATTACCCTCATAATCTGCCCTTATAACGGGATCCCCGTATACGCCGTAAGTGGATTTCATCCTGTCTTTAGTCCAGCTCAATCCACCATCATTTGATACATATACTTTATCAAGAATAGCACCGGCTACGACATTATCAGGGTTTGTTGGATTGATTGAAATACTCGGCTCACAGGGGCTGAAAAAATTTCCCTGATCAATTAAAACAGCTTTAATTTCTGCGCCTGTCAAATCAGACGCTCTATCCTGCATGGATTTGCGCGTACAACTAAAAAATAAAATGATAATAAGAGAGAATAGAATTAGATTTCTCATGAAAAGCACTAAACAGTCATGATATCTTTCTCCTTAGCCTCAAGTAACTTGTTGATCGTATCTGTATACTGGTCAAGCAAGTCCTGTACTTTTGATTCCCTGCGCTTGCCCTGATCCTCGGGGAAGCCATTCTTGACCTCTTGCTTGATTGTATTGAGAATCTTATGACGCTCATTTCGAATACTAACCTTGGTTTCTTCAGCAAGGCTTTTAGTCATTTTTACGAGTTGCTTACGACGCTCTTCCGTTAAGGGCGGAATAGAAACCCGAACGAATTCACCATCGTTCATTGGAGTAAGTCCAAGGTTGGCAGCGAAGATAGCCTGCTCTATAGGTCCCAGCATTGTCTTTTCCCAGGGTTGTATAGCAATAGTTCTGGAATCCGGGGTTGACACATTGGCTACCTGGTTGAGCGGTGTCGGGTTTCCGTAGTAATCAACCATGATGCCGTGCAACATTGCTGGCGAAGCCTTCCCTGTTCTTACCTTTAACAATTCATCTTTGAGATGCTGGATTGCTTTATCCATGCCATTCCTGCCGTCTCCAAATGCTTTATCAATAGCTTCACTCATAATTCAAAATTTTATATGTATTAAAGATAATGGAAAAGATGCATCTATCAAATCCATCAAAAAATTGCGGGGTTGGAAGCGAAAGCTAGACTTAATCGCGTGATCCCATAAACCTTAAAAGGAAATATAGAAATGCCGCCAAAGCACCCAAAGCACTGACAACATAAGTCATGGCAGCCCACCACAGAGCCTTCCGTGCACCTTCATATTCCGCACCATGTGTCATTCCTGTACTGTCAAGATATGCCAATGCTCGACGTGAGGCATCAAACTCTACTGGCAGTGTTACAAGAGCAAACAATGCTGTTATTCCAAAAGAGATGATCAATATCAATAAGACCAGGGAACTCTGAGCCCCCATTCCAAGAAAGAATATACCTCCCATAAAAAGAAACTGCTGTGCTGCCGCAGAGATCTGTACAATCGGCACCAAGTTGGATCTCATCTGCAACATGGGGTAATTTTGCGCATCCTGAACGGCATGCCCGCACTCATGAGCAGCAACAGCTGCTGCAGAAATGGATCGACTGTTATAAACCGGCTCACTCAAGGCTATGGTTTTTGTCTTGGGATTATAATGATCTGTCAGCGCACCCCTACCCGGAACAATCTTTACATCGTGAATGCCGTAATGATTGAGCATGGCCTGGGCAATCTCGCGGCCCGACATATTATTTCTAAGGCTGTAATTGCTGTATTTGGCAAATACAGCCTTGAGGCGGCCACTCATGACCATACCTATAACAGAAAAGAATCCAATAATAATTATGTATCCTATCATTTTACTTTGTCTTTATAATATCAAATCCTGTATAATCTCTCAATACCTCAGGTATAACAATACCCTCGGCAGTTTGATTATTTTCAAGCAATGCTGCGATGATGCGGGCTAAGGCCAGGGCACTACCGTTCAGTGTATGCGCCATTCTCCTCTGACCCAGCTCATCCTTGAATCTCAGATTCAGCCTGTTGGCCTGAAAAGCTTCAAAATTGGAAACAGAACTCACTTCCAGCCACTTCTTTTGCGCTGCCGAAAAGACTTCAAAATCATAGGTCAAGGCGGAAGCGAAGGTCAAATCTCCACCACATAAACGCAATATGCGGTACGGCAGTTCCAGCTTTTGGAGAAGTCCTTCTACATATTTGACCATTTCGTCCAAAGTATCATGTGATTTGTCAGGATGCTGCACTTGGACGATCTCTACCTTATCAAATTGATGGACCCTGTTCAGCCCTTTTACATCAGAACCATACGATCCAGCCTCTCGCCTGAAGCATTGTGTATAGGCTACATACCTAAAAGGAAAATCTTCAGGGCGTACCATTTCATCTCTCAAGATATTGGTGACTGGAACTTCTGCTGTGGGAATAAGGTAGAGTGCATCTTTTTCTATAGCATACATCTGTCCTTCCTTATCCGGCAGACTCCCTGTGCCTATTCCTGAGGCTTCATTGACGAGGAGGGGCGGCACAATCTCTTCATAACCTTGTTCCAGTGCCTGATCGATAAAAAAATTAATCAGTGCTCTTTGCAAGCGGGCACCCTGGTTTCTGAAAACCGGAAAACCTGCCCCAGTAATCTTTACGCCCAATTCAAAATCGAGGATTCCATATTCTTTGGCTAAATCCCAATGGGCTTTTGCCCCTTCAGCCAACTGAGGCATTTCACCTGTCCAGCCCTTAATCACAACATTATCTTCATCTGATAAACCCTTAGGCACTTTGGTATGCGGAACATTGGGCACTTTGTATAAAAGCTCCAGGAGCGATTGTTTGAAATCACTCATGGATTTTTCATTAGCTGAAATATCCTCTTTGAGTGCTTCAACATTCTTCTTTGCGGCATCGGCTTCATCTCGCTTGCCATCTTTATATAACTGTCCGATCTCTTTGGACAGACGATTTCTTTCAGATAACAACTGGTCGTTTTGTGTCTGCACCTTTTTACGGTAATCATCCAATTCGACAATCTTATTCAAAATCAAAAGCTGGTCATCATTCCACCCTCTTTTTTTGAGCCCTTCTATGACTTTCTCCTTCGAATTTCTAATCCTGTTAATACTCAGCATATGCATCAGTTTCTAAGCGAACAAATATACTACAATGAAAGTCTAAAACTTCCTTAAAATATTACGAGAAGCTTTAAGAATAGTTGCTTTACATGCCACATTTCAAAATTCCCTGGGAGCTAATAAATTGTAAACTGGCTTGTTTATTTCAACGGAATAGGTTTATTTTGCAGAGAATTCGCACTTTGAATCTTTCATCTATCGCGAATTCTCTAAGAATTTCCCTCATACTTATTCAGATTACAAAATCTTATAACTTAAACCACTTAATTACTTCATATCATGTATGATATCCTACAATTGAATGAAATGCTCGTTCCAGAGCTTAAAGAAATCGCAGAACAACTCGAACTAAAAGGCTACAAAAAACTAAGCAAACAAGACCTTATTTATAAAATTCTTGACCACCAGGCTGTTGCCGGTGGAAGCATAGAAAAGGCTGTCGAGAAACCACAAGCCCCAGATAACGGAGAAAGCGACGAAAAAAAGGAAGAAACGACGAAAAAGAGAAGGAGAAGGCCAGATGCTAAAAAGGACAACCAAAAGTCCGAGAGCAGAGAGCCTGGAGAAAATAGAGAGCCAAAAGAGAACATAGAACCCAAAGAGCCGAAGCAGGAATCTGTCTCTGGTGAAGAAACAGCTCACAAACAGCATCATAACAACGACAAGAGAGGAGACAAAAGAGAGCATAAGAAAAAAGAAGAAACGACGAAAAAGTTCAACGTCGATATGGATGGCGTGATTGAAGGTGCCGGTATCCTTGAGATGATGAGTGATGGTTATGGCTTCCTCAGGTCTGCCGATTACAACTACCTGTCTTCACCAGATGATATATATGTTTCACCCTCACAGATTAAACTTTTTGGCCTAAAAACAGGAGATACTGTCCAGGGAGCTATAAGACCTCCAAAGGAAGGAGAGAAATACTTTGCTCTTCTGAGAGTTTCTAAAATCAATGGTCTCGATCCCGAAAAAACAAGGGAGCGTATTCCATTTGACTACCTGACGCCTTTGTTCCCGGAAGAAAAGTTCAATCTGTGTTCGCATCCTGCCGGAAAAGACTACGGCAACAGAATGATCGACCTCTTCACTCCTATTGGTAAAGGACAAAGAGGTCTTATAGTAGCACAACCTAAAACAGGTAAGACTTTCCTATTGAAGGATATCGCCAACGCCATTGCTGACAATCATCCTGATTGTTACATGATTGTACTACTGATTGACGAAAGACCTGAAGAAGTAACAGACATGCAGCGTTCGGTTAAGGCAGAAGTAATTGCTTCTACTTTTGATCAGCCGGCAGAAAATCACGTGCGCGTGGCTAATATAGTTATTGAAAAAGCGAAAAGAATGACCGAAAGTGGCCATGATGTTGTAATCCTTCTTGATTCAATCACGCGTCTGGCTCGCGCATACAATACCGTTTCACCATCATCCGGTAAAGTACTATCGGGTGGTGTCGAGGCAAATGCCCTTCAAAAGCCTAAGAAATTCTTTGGTGCTGCCCGTAAGATAGAAAACGGTGGATCACTGACAATTCTGGCAACGGCATTGACAGATACCGGTTCTAAAATGGACGAAGTTATCTTTGAAGAATTCAAAGGTACCGGTAACATGGAATTACAGCTTGACAGAAGCCTTGCCAACAAAAGAATGTATCCTGCGATCGACCTTGCTAAGTCGAGTACGCGCAGGGAAGATTTGCTTTTGGAAGAAGGCATCCTGACTCGAATGCATGTATTGCGTAATCACCTTGCTGATATGAAGCCGGATGAGGCCATGGCATTCCTTAAAAAGCATATGAATGGGACAACCAGCAATGAAGAATTCCTGGTTACCATGAATGGTTAATTTATTAAAGTAAAAAGCGAAAAGGGTGTTGGTTATTGTTTAAATAAATAATACCTTTGCCATCCTTTTAAAAAGGGGATTAAAATAAAGAAACACATTTATCATGAAAAGGACTTTTCAACCATCCAAAAGAAAGAGGGTCAACAAGCATGGCTTCCGAGCGAGAATGGCGACTAAAAATGGTCGTAAAGTTCTTGCCAACAGAAGGGCTAAAGGCCGTCACAAGCTGACTGTTTCTGACGAAATGCACAGCAAATAACCAAGGATCCCCCTATCCATCTGGGTAATACCACAAATATTTATGACATTTTTACTTCCTTTGAGTCGTTACTAGTATGACTCCTCAATTTACATTAGTGGCCGGGGAAAGGCTCAAATCAAAAAAGCTTATAGGCCGTCTTTTTGACGATGGCCTATCCCAGTTTTATTATCCTTTCAAGCTGCTTTACCTTCTGCAGTCCAATGAAGAGCACAAAGAACCCCTTCAATTTGGTATATCCATCCCTAAAAAAAAGATAAAATCGGCCGTTTCCAGAAACAGGCTGAAAAGACAAAGCCGCGAAGCTTACCGGCTCAATAAATCCCAGCTGAAGGCCAGCCTGGAAAGCTCTGGTAAAAAATTAGCTTTAATGTTCATCTACATTGAGGCAGAAGAAAAAAATTATTCCGTTATTGAGAGGAGCATCATAAGACATCTTGATGAATTGCTTAAGAAATACGGTAACCATACTCCTGACAGGCTTTCTCAGCATCTGTAGCCTTAACAGTCAGGTTTTCCTTCAACTGGAACGACCCAATATCCCGCAGTCAAAAAAGTTTGTGGCCGGCGACATCTTGGAATACCAGGTTTCACAATATCCGGGCGTGTGGAAAAAACACATCATCGTTGACCTCAAAGCAGACGCCCAAATTATTGTTCTTGATGACCAGTTTTTCCATACCTCCGATTTCTCTTATTTAAGATTTTGGCACCCCGGTGTCGTAAAGTTGGGTGACGGAATCTTGAAGTTCAGTGCAGGCTGGTACCTGTTTGGAGGTATTGCGACCGCGGCTGCTCCCAATTATACCATGAGCAAGCGGGAAATTATTATCGGGGCAAGTTCTACTGCTGTCGGCTTACTTTTACGGACATTATTCAAAAAATCTAAGCTAAGGCTGGGCAATAAGCACCGCTTACGCGTCATGGATACGCGGATGAGCCCGGGAAAGGGATTTTAATTCTCAATAAGATATTTCACTGCTTCAGCATATCCGCCTGTGCCCTTGCCTATCACATGATGCTGACAACATTCCTTCAAATAAGAGCTATGTCTGTATGACTCCCTGGCATAGATATCTGAAATATGCAATTCAACCACGGGCGAACGTATCGCCCTTACAGCATCAGCAATCGCAATGCTGGTATGTGTATACGCTCCCGCGTTCAATATTATACCATCTGCCTCAAAGCCATATTTATGCAAAAGATCAATGAGCTCTCCTTCATGATTGCTCTGGTAGTGAATAATAGAATGCTCCTTGAACGCGTCTTTCAAAGCCTGGATGATTTCATCAAGTGTTAGGGTGCCATAAATGGATTGATCCCTTATGCCAAGCAAATTGAGATTTGGGCCATTAAGTATAAGTATTTTCTTTCTTGAACTCATTGTTAAGATACTCCCTTACAAGGCTACTTCCGATAAGAATTTAATACGTACCATATGAATTTCTTCCGGCCGGATATCATCTTCCTCGAGTTCTTCAATGGCGTTATCGACAGAGTCCGACTCGGCATCAGAAAAATAATCAAATATATCCTCTACGACAGACTCGTCAATATTTTCATCAATGTAGTAATTGATATCCAGTTTTGTTCCTGAGCCTACTATTTGACCCATCTCATAGAGGAGTTCCCCCAGGGAGATATTGAGACTTGAAGCGATATCTTCCAATGGCAATTTCCTGTCGACACCCTGAATAATTGTAATCTTGGATTTTGACTTATTAGCAACCTGTTTGATCACAAAATCATCAGGCCTGTCAATGTCATTCTCTTCGACATAGTCTTTGATCAATTCGAGAAAAGGCCCTCCAAATTTGCGGGCTTTGGCCTGGCTGACTCCTGATATCTTCAACATATCATCCATAGAGATCGGATAATAGCTCGCCATGTCCTGCAAGGCCGATTCTGAAAATATTATCCAGGGCTGCAGTTTGAGTCTCTTCCCTTCAGACTTTCTAAGATCTTTAAGCATGTTAAGCAGGGTGTCATCCAGAGCTGCTCCGCCCCCGGAAGAGGTGGCAACAAAATCGCCTTCTGCCTCGGAAAAGTCCCTGTTAAGCGGGATATGAATAGCTGTTTTTGCCTTGATAAATCCTCTCCCCTTATCCGTAATTTTTAAAACTCCATATTCTTCAATCTCTTTATACAGAAGATTATGCAAAATCGCCTGTCTGAGTATACTATGCCAAAACAATTCGCCTTTATCCTTGCCAGAACCAAAATTGGGCTTTCTGTCAAAGTTGAAGGTCTTGATATCCTGGGAGTTCTTTCCTACCATGAAATCGACCAGCAGTTTAACCCCATATCGCTCGTTGAGCTCATCAACAAGTTGTATCATCACATCCATTTCCGCCGTGACATCCTGAGTCTCTCTTGGGTGCTTGCAGTTGTCACAATTCTTGCCGCAATCCCTGGCATCAAAGTCTTCTCCAAAATAATGTAAAAGGAATTTTCGTCTGCATGAGCTGGTCTCCGAATACGCAATGATCTCTTCCATCAATTGTGTAGCCAACTCTTTTTCGGCGACGCCTTTATCCCGCAGGAATTTTTCAAGCTTCAGGATATCCTTATATGAATAGAAAGCAATGCAATGGCCTCCAAGTCCATCTCTTCCAGCCCTGCCTGTCTCCTGGTAATAATTCTCGATACTCTTGGGTATATCATAATGGATGACAAATCGAACATCCGGCTTGTCTATGCCCATTCCAAATGCAATGGTTGCAACAATAACATGAACTTCTTCCATGAGAAAGTCATCCTGTACCTTATTCCGCGTTTTAGCATCCAGTCCAGCATGATAGGGTGCAGCTACTATGCCATTAAGCTGAAGCACCTTGGCTATCTCTTCTGTTGATTTTCGGGATTGCGCATACACAATGCCTGACTGAGAAGGTTTTGTCTTTAAGAATTGAACGATTTCCTTCAGACTTTGATCTTTACTCAACTTGGGTCGAATCTCATAAAAGAGGTTTTTCCTGTTAAAGGAAGATTTATAGATGGCAGGATCACGCATCTCAAGGTTTTTGACGATATCCGACTGTACCTTAGGCGTAGCCGTTGCCGTCAAAGCTATAACAGGAATATCATCAGATATGCCTTTAACCATTTGCCTTATTTTCCTGTATTCCGGCCGGAAGTCATGGCCCCACTCTGAAATACAGTGAGCTTCATCAACGGCAATGAATGAAACATTGGCGTCCTTGAAAAACTGGATATTTTCTGACTTGGTCAAGGTCTCAGGAGCAATGAAAACCATTTTGGTTTTTCCGCTGAGAATATCATCCTTGACCTGCTTCATTTGAGTTTTACTCAGAGAAGAATTTAAAAAGTGTGCAACCTCAACATCATCACTGAATCCCCTAATGGAATCTACCTGGTTCTTCATCAAAGCTATGAGCGGAGATATAATGAGTGCGGTACCTTCGAGCATGAGAGCCGGCAACTGATAACATAAAGACTTCCCACCACCTGTAGGCATAATAACAAAAGTGTCTTTGCCAGCCAGTATGCTTGCAATGATTTTTTTCTGATTTAATTTGAAGTGATCAAATCCAAAAAATCGTCCTAAAGCTTCTTTGAGTTGTATGCCACCAACTCCCGCTTCATTTACTTCCATTAACTGCTTTTATAATTTTTCTGTTTTTCGACTCTAACGGCTCACAAAAACAAAACCGTATAAGCTAAAAAGGTACGAATTATATCTTGCTTGGCCGAATTAATATGCCTTTATACACATTTATGATTACAGATCTCTCATGACTCCTAATAGGCTTTCATTCAAGCATTTGTAAATCAAGGCTATATAGATAAGTTTTGACAATTAAAGTTTAGAATTCGAAAGGCCTGTTAGGCCTATGCACCTAAACTTATATCCGTTGCCAACGAGCTTTCTGAGAAGTAAAATGGCAGGAGCGGTCATCAGCATGAAAGAGAGAGCTATCGACACGTATACCTCCTTTTGAATTCAGTCCTGTGTGGATAGCCAGAACATAGTCCATAGGGACCTGGGCAAGCTACATAAAAACACAAGTAAGCCATGCAGGTCTTACCGTATTACCATGGCCTTGACCACCCTTATTGCACGCTCAAATAATTTAAAAAATTGCTTAAGCCTAATGTGTTTTATATCTTGTGGAGCCTAAATCTGTTATGCTCAAAACCTCTGAAATAAGGCACAGCTACAAGGGAACACAAAGTTTCACTTTCCCCGAGATCAAATGCGAAGAATCTTCAAGTTTGATGATTCTCGGAAAGTCGGGCGTTGGTAAAACCACTCTCCTGCATATTCTTGGTGGTATGTTCAAACCGCTGAGTGGTGATGTTTCAATAAACGGAACTTCGATTTATACACTCAGAGGAAACAACCTTGATACATTCAGGGGACAAAATATTGGCATCGTTTTTCAGAAACCCCACTTCGTCCAATCCTTGACGGCTGAAGAAAATCTTATGCTGGCACAAAAGATGGCTGGTAATAGCGTGAGCACCAATACTGTTCATGAGCTCCTACAACAACTCAATCTTGACCATAAGGCAAAGGCTTTAAGTTATAAAATGAGTCAGGGTGAACAGCAGAGGCTTTCCATTGCGCGGGCTATCATCAACAAGCCCGGGCTTATCCTGGCAGATGAACCCACTTCGGCCCTTGATGATGAAAATTGTAAAAAGGTTGTTGAATTGCTGGAAGATCAGTCTGAACAGTTGAAAGCGGCATTGGTCATTGTAACACACGACAACCGCCTCAAGCAGTATTTTAAAAATCATATAGAGCTGAGTTGATATGAATCTGTTTAAACTGGCTTGGAAAAATATTACCCACAACCCCTTGAGCCTCTTGCTTAATATGGTTCTTCTTACCCTGGGTATAGGCCTGATCAGTTTTATCCTTTCTGTAAATACTCAACTCAAAGACAAATTCGAAAAAAACCTGGCTGATATTGATTTGGTCATCGGTGCCAAAGGCAGTCCACTGCAATTGATCCTTTCATCTATGTACCACATCGATGCACCAACAGGTAATATCTCCATTGATGAAGCAAAACCGTTCCTGCGTGAAGGGCATCCCCTGATCAAGAGATCGGTTCCACTATCGATGGGCGACAGCTATAAGGGTTACAGGATAGTAGGTACGGACCACAGTATACTCGAACTGTATGATGCCAAGGCATCAGAAGGAAGGCTCTGGTCAAATCTTCTGGAAGTAACTATCGGCAGTGTGGTTGCCAGCAATCTCGACCTTGGCCTCGGTGCTAAATTCCAAAGCTCTCACGGTTTTAATGATGATGAAGACCTCGAACATGAGCACGGCACCTTTGTCGTTGTCGGAATTCTCGAACCGACAGGAAGTGTGATTGACCAATTGATTTTGTGCAATACAGAATCGGTATGGGAAGTGCACGATCACCATGAAGAAGCAGAGTCGGCAAAGGAAGAGGACCACAGTCACGATGATCATGAAGAACATGATCATGAGCACGAGCACGACCATGCCGGGCATGAGCACAGCGAGTATGAGCATGACAATCATGACCATCGCAATGATATGAGTCGCTCCCAATTGCTTGAACATGGCGAAAAAGAAATTACAAGCATCCTGGTCCAATACACCAGTAAGACCAACTTTCAGGCTTTGTCTATGCCCAGAAACATCAATGAAAACACAGATCTTCAAGCCGCTTCGCCGGCCTATGAAATAAACCGTCTCTACGACATGATGGGCACCGGAACAAGGGCCTTACAGCTCATCGCTGTATTGATTGCCATCGTATCAGCGATCAGCATTTTTGTATCGCTACTCAATTCCCTAAAACAGAGAAAATACGAGTTATCCCTCATGCGTGTTTTGGGCGGAAAAGCCAGAACCCTTCTCAGTCTTATTCTTCTTGAAGGTATCATTATGTCATTATTGGGATTTGTTTTGGGTATCCTGGCATCCCAGCTTTCGATGGCGGCAATGGCTGGAAGCCTTGCCGACAGGTATAATTATGAATTTTCTTCCTGGCAATGGCATGGCAGCGAATGGTATTTGTTGGCTGCCTCCGTCGGGATTGGATTCCAGGCAGCAGTGCTGCCGGCGCTTATGGCATACAATACGGATATACATGAAAACCTGTCTGACGCTTGAATATTAACCCTGTCTTAAGCAACATATCGCATAATTTGTTGTCATATTTGTTAGTACAATGAAAATAAATTGAAAATCTTAAGTCTGTTTTTCTTTCTCGTTCTATCGGCAAATGCACAGGGACAAGTCAGTGATGACCACTGGGCTACCTTGGCTTTGGTTGAAAAGGAATCGAAGTTTGACGACCTGATGGGCATGATCGTTGAGACAGCTCGGCCTTTACCACCAGCCAGCGCCCTGGATGGCCAGGAGATTGAAATCCGTGGATATATCATTGCTCTGGCAGCGAAATCCAAACTGCAGCATTTTATGTTTTCTCGCTATCCACAGAATATGTGTTTCTTTTGTGGAGCAGCAGGACCCGAATCAGCCATGCAAGTTTTTATGAAAAGCGGCAAAACCCTTGATTACACTTCGGATAAGCTTGTCATAAAGGGAACACTGAGTATCCAGGCAGGAGATCCAAGTGGACTTATCTATGCACTCAGTAACGCAGAACTGATTGATGTGATTAAACAATAATTAGAATGAAAAAGTACCTCCTCGCACTCGTATTATCATGGATGTTTATTGGCCTTTCTGCCCAGTCAAATAATACCAGTGTGTGGAAAACCCTGGCAAAAATCACCTATAAGAAGCAGTATGATGAACTCATGGGGTTTAAGATTGATGTGCCTGTTTTCAGCGCCCCCATCAAGGCGCTGGAAGGCACAGAAATTATCGTGAAAGGATACATCATTCCTGTTGAAGGTTATAAGTCACACAAGGAGTTTATTTTTTCAGCCTTTCCCTATAATATGTGCTTCTTTTGTGGGGGTGCCGGCCCCGAAACAGTTATGGAAGTAGAAGCCGCTGAAGCGATAGAATATACGGCCGAACAGCTTACTCTTAAAGGCACCTTGTATCTAAACGATTCGGATATCAACAGGATGATGTATATGATCAAAGATGCTACCCTTGTAAAATCATAGCCATTATTGGTTTCCCTTAAAACATTCTTCAATTATGTGGGCTATGTGTATGCTGGCATAACCTTCTTCATACAAGCCGCTGGTACTTGCTGATAGATTTAGGCATGCATCTATTTGCTGTTCAAGCCTTGTCATGTCATAAATGGAGTTATAACCCCAACTCTACGCCCTTTCGGTCTCTCTGTCCCTTTTCTGAGAATGGCGTTCCTGCATGGTAAAAAAGCGCATTCAAAAAGAACTATTTTACAGCTAAAGAAATGAAGAGAACAAGAAAATAGCGGAACTTTTCCTTACAAACAAAGCAGAACGGCTTTACATATAGGCAAAGAAAACTATTGATTGCGAATTCAAGCAAAATTATCAGCTCATTCTACGAGCGGGAACTCAATCTCCTTATCGATATTTTAAAAGGAATCTGAGCCGTGGTTTAAAGCTCTTTCCGCAACCTGGCCACAGGTATATTAAGCTGTTCCCTGTACTTGGCTACTGTCCTTCTGGCAATGTTGTATCCCTTGTCCTGAAGCATTTCCTTGAGCTTTTCGTCAGATTCGGGCTTCCTTTTATTTTCAGCTTCGATAATATCCTTAAGAATATTCTTGACTTCAAGGGTTGAAACTTCTTTACCATCCTGTGTTGTGATGGACTCTGAGAAAAAATCCTTAAGTCTCTTGGTCCCAAATTCGGTCTGGACAAACTTGCTGTTGGCCACTCTCGAAATAGTAGATATATCCAATCCTGTAACCTCGGAAATATCCTTAAGAATCATGGGCTTCAACCTGCGCTCGTCACCTGTAGTGAAATAGTCGTACTGAAACTGCATGATGGAGTACATCGTATTGAAAAGCGTTTCCTGGCGTTGCTTGATGGCATCAATAAACCATTTTGCAGAATCTATTTTCTGCTTAATAAACATCACCGCCTCTTTCTCCTTCTTCTCGGCACGTCTTCCTTTGGTAGAGTCCTTATAGGACTTGAGCATTTCGAGGTAATGATCATTGATCCTTAGGTCAGGTGCGTTCTTGCTGTTAAGGCTGAGTTCCAACTCACCGTCCCTGTTTGTGATGATAAAATCGGGAACGATATACTGGTTGCTAGTACTGTTGGGTGCCGAGAAGCCGCTAGCCGGTTTCGGGTTAAGTTTGAGGATTTCTTCTATAGCTTCTTTCAATTCTGATTCAGACAGAAAGAGGTTTTTCTGTAACTTTTGGTAATGCTTTTTTGTAAACTGGTCAAAGTGATTTTCCAGAATCTTTAAGGCTACTGACTTGGCTTTTTTATGATTCTCGGGTTCTTTCAGGATTTTGTCTTTCATTTGAAGAATAAGACATTCCTGTAAAGTTCTTGCTCCAACTCCTGCCGGATCCAGTCCTTGAACCTTGATTAGAACAGTATCAATTTCTTCTTCAGTAGCATCAACATTGGAAGTAAACAAGAGGTCATCAATTATTGCCAGCGGCTCCCTTCTCAGGTAACCATCGGCATCAATACTGCCTACAATTTGTTCAGCTATTTTGAGTTCCTTTTCATCTTCAATACCAAGCATTCCTACTTGTCTCTCAAGATATTCGTGAAAAGAACTATGCACCGCGATAGGCATAGACTTCTCCTCAACGTCCTGAATACTCTCACTTTTTATTTTATAGCTTATGGGGTCATCTTCAATATATTCGGTTATGTAGTCGTCCAGTTCAAAATCTTCAGCCTTGGGGTCATCATAATCATCCTCTCCAGACTCTTCATTTCCATCAATATCATATACATCAGCTGCCTCGTTCCCTTCTTCCAATGCAGGATTCGATTCAAGTTCTTCTTTGACACGCTGATCCAGCGTGGCTGTGGGAATTTGAAGCAATTTCATAAGCTGTATCTGCTGAGGAGACAGCTTTTGCATCATCTTTTGGCTTAAATTCTGTTTGAGCATGTTCTTACAACTACTTAATTAAATTAACAAGATTTTGCACCTTCTCGTTTAACTGGACTTTATATTTGGTAAAGCTATACAATAATAATGCCATATTATAATTAAAATTAATATTTATTTTATTATTTATCAGCATTAAATACATTATAAATTTTAGTAATATGATTTCAGGTCGAATATCCGCTTTACGCAGCTATCTCACAGAACAAGGGGCTCATGCCATCATAATACCCGCCAATGACCCCCATCAAAGCGAATACCCGCCGGAATATTGGAAAATAAGGGAATGGATAAGCGGGTTCACCGGATCAGCCGGCTTGGTAGTGGTAACGCACACGGATGCCGGCCTTTGGACGGATTCACGGTATTTTATAGCGGCCGAACAAGAATTACAGGGGACAGGTATACGGTTGCATAAAGTAATTGATCGCAGTGCTCCCGGGTACACAGAATGGATTTCTGAACAACTGGAGCCTGGGCATAATTTACTTGTGATCGCAGAATTGACGGACACCAAGTCCATGGAAAAAATCTCAACAAAGCTTCAAGAAAAAGACATTAATGTAAAAGCAGTAGAAGATCCTTTCAAGGTTTTGTGGAAAGACAGACCCGCCCTGCCAGATGATCCTATTTATGATCACGACATTGCCTTTACAGGAATGAGCCGGTCAGAAAAAATTAATCTTCTCAGGGAAAAGATGTCTCAGAAAAAAGCAGGTCATTTACTGATTACGGCCTTGGATGATATAGCCTGGACATTAAACCTCCGATCCTCAGATGTGGAATGCAATCCTGTTTTCATTTCCTTCCTGCTCGTCTCAAAGGACCGCAGTACCTTATTTGTCAAAGAAAGCAAATTGAATGACGGGATTTACAAAGCACTTGAAGCAGACAACATAGATGTCCATAACTATAATACTATCCAGACTGCGCTTGAAAAGCTTCCATCCAAAGACAGCATCATGTTAGACAAGGGGCAAATAAGTGTGGACTTATTCCATTCGGTAGCGCATATGGACATTATTAATGCGGAATCACCAGCCTTACTCTTAAAAGCCTGCAAAAACGAAACCGAGATACAATGCTTCGAAGCTTGTATGGTGCGCGATGGTCTTGCCCTTGTTCATGCCTTTTACTGGCTTGAACAGAACCTGGGTATTCAAGATATCAGTGAATATGACTTTGCCATGAAAATCGCTGAGTGCCGGGCTGGTCAAAAGCATTACAGGGGAGAAAGTTTCCCGGCCATTGTAGGCTATGCCTCTAACGGGGCCATCATGCACTACCGGCCACAAGAAAACACAAGTAAGCTGATTAAACGAGAAAATATTCTTTTAGTGGACAGCGGTGGTCAGTATCTGGATGGCACCACAGACATAACACGTACAATAGCCCTCGCTGAACCTACCAAAGCGCAAATTAAGAACTACACACTGGTGCTGAAAGGGAACATTGCGCTGGCGATGGCACGCTTTCCTGAAGGAACAAGCGGATGCCAGCTTGACACGCTCGCAAGACAGCCACTTTGGAGTCATACATTGAATTTTTCACATGGCACAGGCCATGGAATAGGCTTTTTCAACAGTGTACACGAGGGACCACAATCGATTTCATCATCTCCCTCTTCGCGTGCATCAAGACCGATACTCGAAGGCATGATCAGCTCGAATGAACCGGGTTATTATCAGGAAGGAGCCTATGGCATCAGGATTGAAAACCTCATTACTTGTGTTAAGAGCAGTACAGAAGGCTTCCTGGAATTTAAAACCATAACGCTCATGCCTATTGACAAACGTCTTATTGATAAAAACCTGCTGGGCGAAGAAGCTGTGAACTGGCTGAATACTTACCACAAAAAGGTGTTTGAATCACTGTCCCCACACCTTGACAATGAGCATAAAAAATGGCTTGCCGATAAATGTAAAGAGATATAAGTTTGAATAAATATATTTTCTTTTTCTTTGCAGGATAAAACTTAGATGCATGTCAGAAGGAAACAATCAAAATTGGGGTAAAAAAGGTGCTTGCCTGGGTCAATTTCTAATTGCCTTTCTCCTTTTTGTCATTCTGCTCATCTGGCTCTACCAGAAAAACCAGCACGGTCTTAATTAGGATTTAATCCCTTCTGCGGTTTGCTTACAGGCTGAAGCTTGTAATCTCTACGAACTTACCTATACGCTCGGAAATCATTTCCTGGTCAAGCGCTTTTAGCTTGCCCAAGCTGAATTCTTCCACACAAAAGGATGCCATAGCTGAACCGTAGACAACGGCCCTCTTCATGTTTTCAAAACTTATATCATCTGTTTTGGCAAGATATCCAATAAATCCTCCTGCAAAGGTATCTCCGGCACCCGTAGGGTCTTTGACTTCTGCCAATGGCAGTGCGGGCACGTAGAATATTTCATTGGGAGCCAGCAACAAGGCGCCGTGCTCACCTTTCTTAACAACCAGGAACTTAGGCCCCATCTCAAATATTTTTTCTGCGGCTCTGACCAAAGAGTATTCACCTGAAAGCTGACGTGCCTCTTCATCATTTATAGTCAGAACATCAATCTTTGAAATGACCTCTTTCAGCTTATCCATAGCCACATCCATCCAGAAATTCATTGTATCAAGCACTACCAGCTTGGGCGCGGACAGTTGTTCCAAAACACGAGCCTGGATATCTGGGGTTAAGTTACCCAGCATGACGTATTTGCTGTCTTTATAAGATTCCGGCAATTCCGGATCAAAGTCGTCAAGCACATTAAGGTCGGTTACCAGTGTATCTCTCTGGTTCATGTTAGAATGGTATCGGCCGGCCCAAAAGAAGGTCTTTCCATTTTCTATAAGCTTCAAGCCTTGCATATTCACGCCCCTTGACTCCAATTCTTTAATTTCCTCATTGGGAAAATCATTGCCAATGACAGATGTGAGCCTAATATCATTTACAAAATAACTGGCTGCCCAGGAGATGTATGTACATGCACCACCTATTACTTTCTCCGCCCTGCCAAAGGGTGTTTCAATGTCATCAAATGCAACCGTACCAACCGTTAATACACTCATTTTCAAAATTTTGCTGCAAAACTACTAATAAATGTACTGCCAGTGTGAATTAGATTTTTAAGGAGCAAGAAAAGCCTATTTGTCAAACAGGTCAAGCTGCTCGGCGTCAGGAAGAAGCCTGAACGTGAGGCGATGCAAGGGGCTTATGCCATGACTTTTGATAGCTTCCCTGTGTGCTTTTGTAGGATATCCCATATTGCTTGACCAATGGTAGCTGGGATATATTTCTGCCTGCTGTTGCATATAATTATCCCTGTCCACCTTGGCGAGCACCGAAGCTGCAGCAATAGAAAAGTATTTATCATCGCCCTTGATTATACAGCTGTGCGGAATCTCTTTATAGGGTTTAAACCGATTGCCATCCACCAGTATGTATTCAGGCTGCGTATTAAGCTTCGCAATCGATTTATGCATAGCCTCAATCGATGCATTCAATATGTTTATTTCATCTATGCGCTGCGGCGAAATATGCGCTACAGCATAGCAAACGGCTTGGTCCTTGATAATCTCTGCGAGCTCATTTCTCTGTGACGGATTGAGTTTTTTTGAGTCCCGCAAAACCTCATGGCTGAAATTATCCGGCAAAATTACTGCTGCTGCTACAACAGGCCCGGCAAGGCAGCCTCGACCGGCCTCATCGGTCCCGGCCTCCAACAAATTGTCTGTAAATCTCAAGCGAAGCATATTCAGATATTCAGAATCATGATAAAAATACCTATTATCATTAAGCCTTTTTCAAATTGCATTGTTAGGCCTAGGTGTGGTACAAAACATACTATAAAAACAGGGCTCTTTCGATTGTAATAGTAGCTGTGCTGTCTATTGCATCCCTCTTTTCTTTGCCTTTTCTGAAAGTTGTTTTCAATTTTGAACAGTTCTTCCCTACAGGGGATAAAGACCTCGAGTTTTTCCAGGACTTTATCAAAGAATTTGAAACCGACGACAACTTCTTGTTGATTGCCTTTAAGAATGAACCATCGGTATTTGAATCTGATTTTCTGGAACAAGTCGGCGTCTTCGCTGATTCATGCCATAATGTACCCTTCGTACTTTCTGTACAGTCACTTACAAATCTCACATTGCCAAAGCTTGGTCCCGTTGGCCCGGTGATGTCTCCCCTAATCGATTCAGATAATGCGGCGACACTCAAATCAGACAGCCTGCGCATTGTCAATGATGAACGTTTCGCCTATAATCTAATCAATAAAGATGCTACAGCTCTGGTCGTCGCTCTGAAAACAGCAGACGGTATACAACTGGAAGAATCGAGGGCTATCGTTTCTGCTGTTAAGAAGCAGCTCAAAGCATTCAAGTTTGACGACTACCACATGCTAGGTAGAGCATACTTCCAAACAGAGTTATCACTTCTTCAAATCCGCGAAATCATTATTTCCACGGTAATCAGCGGAATACTTATTTCGATCATAATGATATTGATTTTCAGACGATGGCGTACTATCCTGATTGCACTCAGTTCCATCGGTCTGGCCCTCATACTTTTCCTTGGTCTTTTGTCCGTTCTTGGCAGACAGCTGAGTATCATGGCAGCGCTTTACCCTATTCTTATGCTTATTGTCGGGACCAGTGATGTCATACATATTATGACAAAGTACATGGATGAATTGGTACAGGGCAATACAAAAAAGCAAGCTCTTGAAACAACTATCCGTCAGATTGGAATGGCTACACTGATGACATCTCTGACAACAGCTGTAGGATTTGCGACATTATTGAGCTCACGGATATTGCCTATCCGTGAGTTCGGGGTCAATTCGGCCATGGGCGTTCTCGTTGCCTTCTTGGTAATGATCTTCTTCACCTGCCCATTGATGAGCCTTTTTGATAAAGAACAAATCGCCCATAAGCCCAAGTCAAAAATCAATTGGCATAATTTCCTGGTATGGTGCTATCAACGATCGAAGCAGCATGCTAAAATCATAAGTCTGAGCTTTGGTGTTTTTATAATTCTCAGTGCTATAGGGATATCAAGAATCCACATGAACTATGACATGCAGAAAAATTTGCCCAAGGGTGTTAAAATTACCGAGGACTTCGGATTTTTTGAAAAAGAATTTGCAGGATTCAGACCCCTTGAGATTGCTTGTTTCATAAAGCCGCAGTACGATGTATTCGATTATGAAGTTGTTTCTTCCATTGCTAAAACAGAAGATTACATGCGAAGCAAAGATGCAATACAAACAAGCAGCTCAATAGCTATGCTTGTCAAAAGTGTCAATGAGCTTTTTAACTTTAACAAACCAGGCAGCTATGAAGTACCCGACTCGCTGGACTATGATAGAATTAAAACCTTCATGAAACAAACGAGCATAATGGGTTCTGAAGCACTGATCAGTGAGGACAGGAGAAAAACGCGTATCAGCTCACGTTTGAAGGATGTAGGATCAGAGAATATAAAGAACATCAGTATCGATATCGACAAATGGATAGTCGCTAACATTGACAGTTCTGTCGTTACAATGAAACAAACAGGAACAGGTCTCATACTGGATAAAAACTCTGAATTTGTGCGGGCTTCCCTTCTTCAAGGTCTCGGCTTTGCTATATTGATTGTCAGCGTGCTGATGGCCCTGCTTTTCAGGAGGTTTAAATACCTTTTCATCTCTGTAATTCCCAACCTTGTTCCCCTTGTCTTTGCTGCAGCCTTGATTGGTTTTTCCGATATACCACTTGAATCCGGGACAGCGATTGTATTTGCAATTATTTTCGGAATTGCTGTGGATGATACCATCCATTTTATGAGCAAGTACCGCATGGCACTCAATAAATACAGTGATACCGATAAGGCCCTATTTGTCACCTTTACCGAAACCGGTAAGGCGATTATCTATACATCCATCATATTATTCTTTGGATTCCTGGTCATGCTGTTCAGCAAAAACCAACCCAGTGTGATTATAGGCTTACTCATCTCTGTAACCCTGATTAGTGCAATCGTTGCAGACTTGCTATTGCTTCCTGTAATAATCCGTTTGTTTGATCGTCAATAATTCGTATTGATTTCCCAATAGTTCTGATCCTCTATTTCGTCGAGAATCTGCAAGTAGTTCTGATATCTCAACAATGAAATATCGCCATTTTCAACTCCGTCTTTGACCGCACATTTAGGCTCGTCCCTGTGCAGACAATTATCAAATTTGCAATGGCTTGAGTAGTCAAATATTTCTCTGAAATTGTGCGCCACATCAAGAAGTTCAAAATGATTGTAACTCAAGGTTTTTATACCCGGCGTATCGATAATGCGGGTGCCGTCTTCTGGTTCAAACATCTCGGCAAATGTCGTTGTGTGCTGGCCTTTACCGGTAAAGTCCGAGAGCTCTTGCGTACGGAGTTCAATGGATGGAAATAATTTGCTGATCAATGTAGACTTGCCGACACCTGATTGCCCGCTCATGAGACTGGTCTTCCCTTTCAAAACTTCAGATAATTGCTCCAAACCTTCCCCCGTCTCTGCAGAAACCAAATGGCATGTATAAGAGATATCTTCATATATTGCCTTGAGATGCTTATAAACCTCCAGATCTTCATCATCATAGAGGTCCGCTTTGTTAAAGCAGATATGTACAGGAATATCATATGGTTCCGTCATTAATAGAAAGCGATCAATAAAGCCCTGCTTCAATCGTGGAAACCGAATGGTCATTATCAATACAGCCAGGTCAATATTGGCTGCAAGTATGTGGAGGTAATGCTTTTTCCGCGGAGACTGACGGATAACATAGTTTTTGCGATCCAGTATTTCCTTAATCGTACCTGTTCCCTCATCAGCTTCCTCCCGGATAAGCACATAATCACCTACTGCCACCGGGTTAGTCACTTTTTTGTCTTCCAGTCTGAATTTGCCAACCATCCTGCATGGGACTACAGCACCATCCTCGAGTTTGACCTCGTACCAAGAACCTGTAGACCTTATAATTACTCCCCTCTTCATTTTTTAATCGAATTCGTTACAGCGTAAACGGCAGCCGGAAAATCAGAAATATCTGCTTGCCCAAGCTTAACAGCATTAGCAATAACAACAGGATCTGCTCCTGCCACGGCAGCCCGACAGGCTTGCTTGGGGCTTTTAATACCATCTGCCAGCGCATTAATCTGTCCTAATTGAGCAGGGAACAAGACACAGGGAAAATCACAGATTTCTTTTATGTCCATGATAAACCAATCAGGAACCGGCTCATACACAAGACTTTCTCCGATAAAAATTAAGTCCTTATGCGCTTCTTTGCATCTAACAACCAGATGGTTAAGTTTGTTTCGATCCTGTCCTTGCGGGTCGAGTAAGCTGACAAGCAATTTATTTGAATGCTTGCGGGCATGCGATAATGTAGCAGCTATATTCATTCCATGGATACAAAAAAGCGCTTGTAACATACAACCAAAATCACAAAATTCGAATCATATTTACATTCTTGCAGGAATTATATCTTATGGACATTCGAAAAACTCTATTCACATTTCTTTCTGTCTGTGTCTCATTATCGGCTTTTGCTCAATCCGATTGGGATGCCAGCGAGGCAAATGCCGCTTACGACTTTCAGGAATATCAAAAAGCTTTTGAGCTTTATAAAGAGTGTTTTGAAACCGACAGTACACAAATACATTGTTATGAAAGGGGGGCTCAATCAGCCTACCGCTTGGGGGATATTGCCAATGCGAAAAAACTTTTTCACAGGCTGGAGCAAATCGACACGATTAACCGCTTAGCATTTAGTCAGCTTTCAGCCATCTATGAGCTGGAAAAAAATGCGCCAAAAGCAACAAAGTATTATACAAAACTTCGAAACCTGTTTCCCGAAAATCCGGTATACCGCCGTAAGCTCGGCCAACAATATCAGGCGGCTGGTTTGATGACTGAAGCTTTTGAAAACTATTCTGCAGCCTATGAAAGAATGGATAGCACAGAATGGGCTTTATACCACTACGAAAAGGCCCTTGATGAAGGAATCTCATCCAATACAGACCTATACCACAGGAATCTGGCCAGGATGTATAACGATGCTGGGAAGCTCAGAGAAGCCATAGAGCATTACAAAGACGCCTACAAGTATGGTGAAGATCCCTTGGTTTTATTTTATCTGGCCCGCGCTTGTGATATCTACTACAAGGATAAAAGTGTAGCGGTCAATTATGACAGCAAATATATCCGTTCGTCAGAGCCTACAGAAGAATACAAACAACTTGCTAAGGACAGGAGGCAGCACCTGAGAGAACAGATGCACCAGGGTAAGTAATCCTATTTGTTGCGGCTAATGACAAAGTCTACCAGCTTAAACAGTGCCTGCCGGGCCGGAGAGTCGGGACATGATCCAAGCATAGCAAGAGCCTTGTTTTTGTAATCTTCCATAAGGCTTTCGGCATATTCAAGTCCGCCACTTGATTTGACGAATTCTATGACTTCACTGACCACTTCCGGGTCTGTGCTTCGTTTTTTAATCTTGTTGATGATCCTCTTCCTTTGAGATTTATCCGCATTTGAAAGGGCATAAATCAAAGGCAAAGTCATCTTCTTTTCCTTAATGTCTATTCCCTTTGGTTTTCCAATAGCAGCCGTACCATAATCAAATAGATCATCCTTGATCTGAAAAGCTATGCCTATCCTCTCTCCAAAATCCCGCATCTTCTTGATCACGCCTTCATCGTCGGTTACAGACGCTGTGCCTGCTGCGCAGGCCGCAGCAATCAGAGAAGCGGTTTTCTGTCTGATTATTTCAAAATAAACCTCTTCATCGATATCCAGTCGTCGGGCCTTTTCGATTTGAAGCAGCTCGCCTTCACTCATCTCTTTTACCGCTGTAGAGACGATTTGCAATATGTCGTAGTCTCTGTTTTCAAGAGCCAGCAATAAACCGCGCGACAAAAGGTAATCGCCAACAAGTACAGCAATTTTATTCTTCCAAAGAGCATTGATCGAAAAAAAGCCTCTGCGCTTGTGCGCATCGTCTACTACATCATCATGAACAAGCGTTGCTGTGTGCAGCAATTCAATCAGCGAAGCGGCATTGAAACTTTTCTGTCCAATTTCCCCCCAGACACTGGCCGTTAGAAACACAAATATAGGACGCAGTTGCTTGCCCTTACTTTGGACGATGTAGTAGGTAATCTTATCCAGCAAGGGCACTTGGGATTTCATGGAATTCCTGAAGTGTTTTTCAAACTCTTCAAGTTCACCCGCTATAGGTGCTTTGATTTCTTTAAGACTTAAGGTCTTTGTGGACATGTTTTTTCAGTCTGCATGTAAAAGTATGCAATTAGTTTAATCACCTAGCTTAAATCTCAGGATCAAATCTTTGTTCATCATCCTCAAAAATATTCTGGCCAATCAGCCAAAAGAAAGAATACCATCCAAACTTCTGTGCTGCAGTTTTCATAATTTTGCACTTTTTATTCTAATCCATAATTAAGGAATATGTATAGAAGTCATAATTGCGGTGAATTGAGAATGAATCATATCGGTCAGGAAGTAACACTATCCGGCTGGGTTCAAAAGAGCAGAGACCTTGGGGGTTTAACTTTTGTCGATTTAAGAGACAGGTATGGCATCACCCAATTGGTATTTAATTTGGATGAGAATCAAGGCCTGACTGAAGCAGCCCGCAAACTAGGCAGGGAATTTGTCATTCGTGCCACTGGCATCGTGCGCGAGCGAAGCAGCAAGAATTCTAATCGATTGACCGGTGATATCGAAATAGAAGTCAGCAATCTGGAAGTCTTAAACGCCTCAAAAGTACCCCCTTTTACCATTGAAGAAGAAACAGACGGTGGCGAAGAACTTCGAATGAAATACCGATACCTGGATTTGCGACGCTCACCGGTACAGCAAAACCTTATTTTCAGGAGTAAGCTGGCCCTCGAGACAAGAACGTATTTAAGCGGTCAGGGATTCGTGGAGGTTGAAACTCCAAATCTTATAAAAAGCACACCTGAAGGTGCTCGTGACTTTGTTGTGCCCAGCAGGATGAATCCGGGTGAGTTTTATGCTCTTCCACAATCACCTCAGACTTTCAAACAAATATTGATGGTTGCTGGCCTCGACAAATATTTCCAGATAGTGAAATGTTTTAGAGATGAAGATTTGAGGGCTGACAGACAGCCAGAGTTTACACAAATAGATTGCGAAATGTCATTTGTGACGCGGGACGAAATTCTTGATTGCTTTGAAGGGCTTACCAAACATTTGTTCAAATCCATGCTTGACATCGCTTTACCGGATTTCCCAAAAATGTCCTATGACGATGCCATGGAAAAATATGGTAGTGATAAGCCCGATACGCGTTTTGACATGCAGTTTATCGACTTTACAGAACTTGTAAAAGGTCGCGGCTTCCCCGTTTTTGACCAGGCAGAATTTGTAGCAGGCATATGTGCCAAAGGCATAGCTGAGCAGTATTCGAATAAAGACATCAAAAAGCTGACTGAATGGTTACAGAGACCGCAGATCGGTGCCAAAGGCCTGGTCTACGTGAAATACAATGAGGATGGAAGTTTGAAATCCAGTGTCGGAAAGTTCTACCCCGACGAGCAATTGGAAGCCTGGCTTGACCTGGCAGGAGCCGAAAAAGGCGACATGATCATGCTTTTATGCGGAGAGACAGAAAAGACAAGAAAGCAACTGAGTGAATTAAGGCTTGAAATGGGTCGTCGACTGGGTCTGATGAAAGAAGACGAATTCAAGCCTTTATGGGTCGTCGACTTCCCTCTATTGGAATGGGATGAAGATTCCGAACGTTTTCATGCTATGCACCATCCGTTTACATCCCCTAAAAAAGAAGATGTAGCACGAATGCTGGATGGAGACCATGAAACCATGAAGTCGTTGCGCGCTGACGCTTATGATCTGGTCATCAATGGTGCCGAAATTGGTGGGGGTTCTGTAAGAATCCATGACCGGGAACTTCAACAGCGCAATTTCGATCTGCTTGGATTTACACGCGAAGAAGCGGAACAACAATTTGGCTTCTTGATGGGAGCTTTCGAATATGGTGCTCCTCCACACGGAGGCATAGCTTTTGGATTTGACCGCCTTAACGCTGTTATGAATGGTCAAAGCTCCATACGAGACTTTATAGCATTCCCGAAAAACACAAGCGGCAGGGATATGATGATTGATGCGCCATCAAAAGTAGACACGGCACAATTGGATGAACTGGCATTGCAGTTGAAATCCTCTGAATAAAATGATTTTGCATGGACGTCAGTCTAAGACCTGGCTTCACGCCTCCTGGCTGGTCTATGCCGTCGTCCTGCTTGTATTTGCCAGCCTCTATTTCAAGGAGAGAAGCTTATTCCTGGATAATGCTTTTCTTCTCTTTCGCCTGATTCAAGACGAGGGCATTGTTATAAATGCCTATCGATGGCCTGCTGCTATCTACAGAATACTTCCCTACTTTGCTCTCAAACTGGGACTCAGCATAAAAACTTTAATGTGGTGCCTCTCCATATCATATGTTATTATACCGGTAATCATCCAGGCTTATATCAGTCTGTGTCATAAAAACCTGCGTGCCACTCTAGTCTTTGCCTTTCTGAGCAGTACTGTCTTTGTTCATGGATTTTTCTGGAACAACTCAGAATTAATTCTATGCATTCAGCTTATAATTCTCCTGGTTGTTTGTATTGAATCCCATAAAACACTTTTCACAATATTGCTAGCCACTTGTATTGCCTGGCTCCATCCATTATCTATTCTGGGCGTCGGATTTATGCTTTGCTTGAAATACATTTCTGGGACTGGAAACAGGGTTTTGGTAAAGGCGGGTTTGATTTTTGGAGTCAATTATGCGAGTAAAGCATTGTTTTTTCCTAATTGGTACGATACCAATAAAAAAGCTGAATTACTCAATAATCTCCAGAATATTGATCTAAGTATATTTTCTTCCCTCTTAGACTATATCTTGAACTGGGACCAGTTACTGCCCATGGCCTTTGTGCTGGTTTTAGGGTTTCTCATATTCAAACAGAATTATAAGCAGATTATCTTACTATCTGCATTCAGTCTGATGAGTTTATTTCTGTTTATTGTTTCGAATCCACGAAGCGAGCTTGGCTTTTACAATGAGATTAATAACTATCTTCTCTTTCTGTTTTTGGCATTATGCCTCATGGAAGGAGCTGCAAAAATCGAATTCAGGAACGTATTTATTGTGATATCCATCTTCATGCTTATTGCCTCGTTCAGATGGATTCAATGCTCTACAGAATACAGTGAGAGGATTGAGTGGTATCAGGATCGACTGGAGCAAGAAGACAGGATAATTTACATAAACCCAACTGATGAACTTAATTCCCTTATTTTGCCCTGGGCTTCCGCATATGAATCCCTTTTGATTTCGAGTATGGGATCAACAAACTCCAAATCCCTACTGTTTACAGACAATCGAGACAAAGCACAGTTTGAGGGAAGTTCAGAAATCCTGATCACAGAATATAAGAACTATAGGCTTGACAGCTTGAATAAAGACTACTTCAAGCTGGATAAAAAGCCATACCAGCTCATTTATTTAGATTAATCTAAATTTTATTTTAGATTATGTAAATAAAAGCCGCATACTAAATATCAATATTATACATTTGGAAAAAAATAAAAGATGAGCATCATAGAAATGCGTGTTCCGACCATAGGGGAATCTATTAGTGAAGTGACACTATCGTCATGGTTAAAAGGCAATGGCGAATATGTAAAGCTGGATGAGCCCATTTGTGAGTTCGAATCTGACAAAGCAACACTGGAATTTCCAGCCGAGGCATCAGGAAAACTCATATATGTCGCAGAAGAAGGTGATGACCTTGAAATAGGTGCTCTTGTGGCCAAAATTGACACAAGCGTTCAAGCATCCACAGACAACGATACGCCTGATGATAGCTCAGATGATAAGCTTGACGCTGGTAAATCTAAGGAAGACGGTAAGGAGCCAGTCTCGGAGAGCAGTTATGCTTCCGGCCATCCCTCTCCTGCTGCTGCTAAAATCATGCGTGAGTCCGGGGTAGACCCCGCCTCCGTAGAGGGCAGTGGCAAAGGAGGTCGAATAACAAAAGAAGATGCTCAAAAAGCAGTGAGCAGTCCCGCGACATCTTCTCAGGAGGCAGCTCAAGAGCTTACAATTTCTAATGAATCAGCTGCCAAAATGCTTTTCAGCCGTGAAGACAGGACTGAAAAGTTGAGCAGAATGAGACGGACAATTGCTTCACGTCTTGTAGCAGCCAAGAACAATACGGCTATGCTGACAACCTTCAACGAGGCCGATATGTCAGCGATTATGGCTTTGCGTAAAAAGTACCAGGATAAATTTGTTGAGAAGCACGGGATCAAACTGGGGTTCATGTCCATATTTGCCAAAGCCTGTGCCAAGGTGCTCATGGAAATGCCGATGGTTAACGCCACACTGGATGGCGACAGCCATGTCATCTATCACGATTACGTTGACATCTCTATTGCCATATCTACGCCAACCGGACTTGTGGTTCCACCCGTACATAATGTAGAATCCCTACACTTTGCGGATGTTGAGCACAAGATTAAAGAGCTCGCCACTAAAGCGAGGAACGGTACACTAAGCCTAGATGAAATGAAAGGCGGAACTTTCACCATTACCAATGGAGGTATTTTCGGATCAATGATGAGTACTCCTATTCTTAATCAGCCACAGTCAGCCATTCTCGGAATGCACAATATTGTGCAGCGACCGGTGGTCGTTGACGGAGAAATCCTTGTCAGACCAATGATGTACCTGGCCTTGTCTTATGATCACAGGATCATTGATGGCAGCAGCTCGGTTACATTCCTAGTCAAGGTAAAGGAATTGCTTGAAGATCCGGTTAAATTACTTATGGATGTGTAATTTAGGGCTATGACACTCGGAGAATTAATCGATTTCCTCTATGGACACCCCTATTTCGTAAGTTGCTATTTCATAGGAATTCCACTTGCGGCCTTTTTAGCCAAGCTTCTGGGAAAAGGCGAAGGCCATCTCAGTCCCTGGTCCTATTTCTATTCGGTACTGATTTACTTGTCTGTAATTCCCGGCATATTTGCACTGCTTCTCAATGTATATCACCTCCTTTATGAGAATACCAGCATATATAAAGTCCGTCTGCCTGTTCAGGTAGTTCCCATAGCCAGTATGGTTCTGAGCCTGTATTTGATAAAGCAAAACGTTTCCTTTGATAAGATACCAGGGTTCGGCAAACTGTCCAGCTTCGCATTCTCTATGGCAGGTATTATGATCATTCTGTTTATTCTTAACAAAGCAAGGATTCTCATATTTACCTATCTGCCGTTTTTCTGGCTGATTTTGATACTGGTAATGATCTATTTGGGATTCCGGTATATAGGTAAGAGGATTACCAAATCCAAGTAAAGCCCGAGACTATCGCAGATACATAAAATTGAAACTAAACGGGACGGCATCCTGAAGCAAAACAAGGGAATACAGACCCGGGCTCATATGAGTGTCAAGCATAATTGACATATCAATTATATCGCCTTCATGACATTTTTGACCTGAAACATCATAAATCATAAATCTGAAGCCAGATAATCGGGTAGGGGCCTGAATCCGTATTTTATTTCCTTGAACGACTATTTGAATCTCATCGTCAAAATTATCTTTTGTATTGACACTGCCATTAGGACATAATTCAACATCAAGAACATTATTTGACTTATCAAGTATCGTAACTATTTGACTTAAGGTATCATATGCTTCAGCCATAAAGCTTATGGTATAGTTGCCCTGGGCTAAATACCTGAAATATTGGCCTGATATACTATCAGAAAAAACGGAAGAATTTCGCCGATCATGAAACTCGATATAAACCTCTGCCTCAAGAGGCTCGCCGCTGTTGCAATCCGTAACTTTACCTCTCAGACCATACTGGCTTTCCTCAAGGTAATTTAGAAGAGCATTCCGGTTATAATGCCAGTAGCTGGGTAAAGAGTCTGAATCAAGTCGCTTTATATCGCTCAACTCTAAAGTCATCTCTCTTCCGCGTTTAAAGTAGGTGTGGTAATCCTGCCGACTGCCATTCGCTTCATACCAATCAAATCCATTAGTTACCCCATTATCTTCATCAAGAAAATAGCCCTCAGGAGAGAAGCTTTGAACGGTATCCGCATAGTCTCTTGCAACCCTAAGCATCCAGCTATCGTCCGCATGCCGCTCAGAGTAGGTATCCCAGGGATAATTTATCAGTTCAACCCCACTATGAAGGTTGCAGGACATATTGATTCTGTAATCATCAGCAAACTGCATGAATATTTCTGTTTCTTCCTGGATCGGCCTGTACTGGCCTACTTTCGGATCTGGAAAACTGCGGTTTAAATCTGCAAAGCTGTTATTGAATCGAATAGACTGCTCTACAGTGGTATCGCCTCCCCGATACGTACCATCAGGGTTGGCCAGTGGATTGATATATATGTTTACATTATCAACAATGGATTTTATCCTGTCGTCGGTGTCATAATTACACAGCAAATAATCAATCAACTGCAACATCATGGGATAACCCACCAGTTCATCTCCATGCATCGTAGACGTATAAAAGAAGCCTGGCTTAAGTTCTTCATCCTCAATATCCGATGTGATTTTCACTGCCAAAATTTTACGCCCACTTGACAGGGTGCCAAGATCAAGGGTTTGACACAGACCAGGGTATCTGGCTTCAAAATCGTACATCATAGACACGTAAGCCTGATAAGCGGGGTAGTAGTTCATGTCCTCCATGCAGGCCGAACGTGATTTGAGACTGCTTATATAATTATAGTCCTTGACCCTTAAGGTGCTTTCCTTTCTTGGAATCCACTCATAACTCAGTCCCAGTTCATTAAATGTCTGGAATGCCTTCTTACTGACAACAAGAATAATACTATCGGCAGTAGATCCGTGATCTATTGCAATACCTCCAATCTTCAGAATATGATTCAGCTTTTCAGAATCGGCTTTAATGCGCAGCTCAACTACATCATAGCGCTTAAGCTCATCTTGCATCGTCTGAGCAGTGCCGTTTGAACTAAACCATATCAGAAAACATATGATGTACCAGCGAAGCATTGTTATAATATCTCTAATTCTTATTTTCCATCAGCCTTAATGCGGGCTGTCTGATGTCAAGATATTGATTTTCCTTTTCCCGCATAAGCTTTTCTTCCTCATCTGTCTTGTCCAAATACCCACAAAGATGCAAAAGGCCATGTGCAAGTACCCTGTGAAACTCATCAAGGAATTCAACACCAATCTTTTGTGCATTATCTTTTACCCTGTCGACACTGATGTAGATGGTGGCTTCTATAGGATCATCTTCAATTGAAAAACTGATGATATCTGTATAATAATCATGTTCTAGATATCTCTTGTTGATGTCAAGAAGGTACTCGTCACTGCAAAATACATACTCTATATTTTCAGCAGACCTGGACTCAGCGCTGAGCAGTGCATTCAACCAAGCCAGAATTTCCGATGGTGCGGGAACTTGAAATTCAATATCCGCATTAAAAAATTTAATGGTCTGTTCAGAATCCATTGCCATACATTCTGATCTATGCTGTTTTAAAGTGCATTTCAACAGTACGTCCCTCGTTCAAAAACACCAGATGATCGGCCAGCTGACGCATTATAAATACGCCACGGCCACCACAATCCTCAATGTTTTCAGGTAGGGTAGGGTCCTTAACTGAAGAAGGGTTAAATCCTGTTCCTTCATCTGAAATCCTTATGACAACCTTTCGCTTTTTTTCCATGCAATCTATACTGACATACTTCTCGATGTCCGCTTTGTTACCATGAATGATTGCATTGTTGACTGCTTCTGTCAAACTGATCAGAATATTATCATATACCTCTTGCCTGAGTTGGCACCGGCACATGAGTCCTTTTACGAAGTCTTCTATATGTTTGATTTGGCAAGGTGAAGATTTAAGTTTCAATTGTATATCTTCTGACATATAGTGTGTAGTTAGTGGTTATGAAAAACGGCTAATTCTTACGAATTGTTCTTAAGGGATTTGTAATACGCGTCCACAAGTCTCTTATAGTATGGTCTCAGAGAAGGGGATACCTTTTCATACATCTCAATTTCTGAGGCGCGTTTTTTAAGATATTCCTGTAAAGCAGGCGGGAATTCTCTTCTGTACTCCTTACCTGTCTCTGATTTCCTGGTATTGTCAAATTCTCTTTGGCGCTCAGCCTCTTCAGCTTCAAGCAGGCGTGTTAAAATTTCCTGCTGTCGCAAAAGCATGGCATTATCAAGTCTTTTGTTGACAAGGTCCGTTTCAACCTTGTCCATCGCATCTATAAGTTCCTGCAAGCCTTTATCCCCTTTACCCTGCTCCATTTTCTCTCTTTGCAGTTCTTCCAGTGCCTTTCTCAAGGCTGCCTGGCGTGCAGCCGCCTCAGCAAAGGATCTTGCCGAATTACCGCCCTCCTTTTTACCTTGCTCCATCATCTGCTTCATGTCCTCAGACAATTCTTTCTGGCCTTCGGTTATCTTATCCATCGGAATATCACTCTGCTTTCCTCCCGGGCCCATTCCTCCCGGATTATTGCACATCTGTGTGCCCATCATCATTCCGGACATCTGCTGTTGCATCTGCTCCATAGACTCAGACAACATTAATGCCAAGTCGTTAACGTTTTTCATTATACCCCTCTGGCTGGCCTCCGCTTCCGGTTTCTGGCGTTCTTCCAACTCATTAAGACTTTCACCCATATCCTTCTCTACTTCAGCCACTTTCTCAAGTACAAAACCCTGTATCTGATCAACCCTTTTTGCCAGCTCCTGGAGACTGTCTTTAATCATCACAAAATCATCTTTGAGCTTGAATTGCTGCTGGATGTGCGAAACATAGGATGGTGTATTTATCTGTGTCCTTTGTAGATTATTGATCAGGTCTTCCTGGTCAAAGGACAGGGTGACAAGATTCTCAAGCAGCTGGCGAAGAGCAGCCATGTCTTCCTGCATCTGCTGCATCTGGCCAGAAGACATTGAAGAGCTCATACGCTCTGCCATTTCCTTCATTTTCTCTGAAGCCTTTTTCTGCTTTTGTGATGCCTGCTTGTTTTGCTGTTCTTCAAGGGATTCGCTACTGTTCTGCATATCCTTCTTGATGTCATCCATTTTTTCCTTATTGTCATCGCTCAGATCCTTGGGTCGTTCCAGCTCACTGTTTTTTTCAAGGATCTCATCCATTTTCTCCTGCATCTTTTCAAACTCCTCGTTCAGTTTATCCTGTGCCTCTTTGATGGCTTCCTGTTCTTCTTTTTGATCTGCCTGGCTGGATTCCTGAGACAGACTGTCTTGTTTTTCAGACATTTCCTGGAGCTTTTCCGAAAGGTCCTTCACCTCTTTTTCGACTTCAAGAGTTTTAAACAACTCCAGGAGGCGCTCCGTGTTTTTCTCCATAGCCTCTTCACTGATGTCGAGATTCTCCATTTCCTGAATCATCTGGTCCTTATCAAGCTCCTCCATAAGCTCCTGGATTTTTTCCATAAGCTCCTGGGTTTCAGAATCCATGGACTCTTCAAATAATTCCTGCAGGCGCTCCTGTTTCTCCTTAAGCTCTTCTTCTCTTTGTGTAAACTCCTCTTGATTTTCAAGATTCTCATCAAACTTCTCCTTGGCTTCTTTTAACTCATCCTCCATTTTATTCTGCCTCTCCATGAGTTTTTCAAGTTCTTTCTTATCCTCCCAATCGGGTTCTCTCTTTTGAAGCATTTTATCTCTCAACTCTCTCAATTCCTCACGAATGCGTTTTGACTCCTTGAGGGAATTTTCAAGCTTATCCGTTATGTCCTCCTCATTCTGGTCTTCCTGCTGCTCAAATTCTTCAAGGCTCGGTTTTTCAAAAAGCAGGACTGATGTCCGCGCCGATTTACTGCCATTCACAGCATCATTATCGAAAGCCTCGAAATAATAGCTGAGCTTTTCTCCGGGCTTTAGCGCCAGCTCTGATATATCAAATCTGTAGGTATAGTCCGTTTCTCTTGATTTTGGATTAATCAGCGGCATCTTCTTATCCTGAATCGATCCATCATTTCTGTTGACTGTATAATTAAAGTTGACAGACAGAAGGCCATAATCATCGCTTGCAGAACCTATAAAGTAGACCAGGTTTTTTTCAAGGCTGTCCCTGAAACTCTCCACACTGATCTCAGGATATTCGTCTGACTGCACATTTATTGCGTATGCCACGGAATCAGGAGCCGGAACCATAGAGTTGGCATAATATATTTTGTAAATCTGATCCTTGAATATCATTTTCTCATACTGAAAACTATTATCCGATCTTCTTTCAGCCTCGGCGGTTTTATTTTTATCACCACTGAACTTGAAAGACACAGCATCTGTGTTTTCTGTGATAAAGTGCCAGTTTACTTTTGTGCCTTCAGGGATGACGACGTCACCAATATTACTCACTACTTCATCTCTCCTTCCTGTGTAGGATGGATAGTCCAGGTGCAAATCAAAGGAACTTATACTTGGCTTGAGCAAAACCTTAAGCGCATAAGATTTACTTCTGACAGTACCAGAAAAGAAGCTGAAGTCTTGCGAATCCTGTACATTCTTGAAAGTATAGCTGAAGAGCTTGTTCCCGCTTTTTTTCATCCTGTATTGAAAATTGTCAACATCGATAAATACTTCGTTGGGAACCACTGTCCCTTCTGTGATCATTTCGATGGTATAATCCTCATATTGAACAGCATCCAGATTTTCATTGATTATATCAAAGCTGAATGGCGCTGCCTTTTCAAATTCTATATTGTTATTAATTATTCTGTGTGTTGGCTCAGTAATCATCGTTGGTGAGGCGAAGAAAATAACGATAAGAATCAATGCAGGAGGAAGGGCATATTTCAGATATTTCCTGTTCTTACTCAAATCAATGGCAGATCTGAAAGGTACCGGGCTTATCCTTGCAGATTTCTGATCAATACTTGCGCTGATCAGCTCTATACTTGTTTTTCCACTGGCCTGTTTTTTGAGCTGCAAAACGTTTAACAACTGATCCTTAACATCGATAAAATGATCCCCGATAATAACAGCAGCAGTTTCATGGTTAATCTGCTTACCCAATTTGAAATATTTCAATACCGGAATCAGGACAAATAGCGACGTGCTCATCAGGGCAAAAGCTATGAACCCGAAGAATATCAATTTGCGAACGGCTTTGTCGAAATAGAAATAGTTTTCAAGAAGACTGAATAGAAGGAAAAGGCCGATTATAAATCCTGTTGAGTACAGCAGCCCTCGTATAAGTTGGTTGAGATAGAATTTTCGTATAAAACGATCCAATTTTTGAATAAGAAGATCGTAACTACCCGCCTGGTTGACCATACAAAATCTTTTACACTACTAAGGCAAAATAGCCTCTATCCAGCAATACAACCGCCTTCGCCGGAAAAAAATTCGCCAAAGTCGGTCAATTTAAAAAATATTGAAAATTAATGCAAGTCGCCAATTGATCCTAAATGCCTAGTGTTCAGAGAGATAAGCACATTTCATTAAAAATATTCCAGGATGACAAAGGGCTTTTATATCATTCTTGATACATAACGAATATAACTATGCTTTGACTATGTTTTTGGATGCTTTTTAATCTAAATGGCAGCAGGCAACAATTCAAGATGCTATGGTACCCCATCCCTGGCTTTAGCCATAGCCCTTTGATAAGCTGTTATTTAATCTCTATTCCAAGCCATTCCTCCAGCTTGCCAATCAATAAGTTTTTCTCCTGAGAATTCATTGAAGCAATACGTGCCGTTGCATGATGCTTGCCTTCTAGAAAATAATAGAGCGAATTATTCTGGTCTGAAGGAGGTGCAGCCGTTGCAGACCAGGTATCTAATGCACCATTGATATAAATCATATTATCTGCTTCCTTGGTCCATTCAAAAACCTGTGTTGTAAGACTGGCATCAAATGGTTTTACCATTTTATCGGGCATAAATACCGCTGAAGGATGCGGGTCCATAGGCAGATATTTCAGCAGGCCCTCAAAGTCTTCTGTTTCATAGCCGTAATAACCCATCTCGGTCCCTGATTGATAATAATGCGAAGCATAGGCTTTCATATCCGAGTCGGAAAAAAATTGCAGACCCACTATGTCCAGGAAGTAATTCAGCTTTGTTTCTGTATCCGTATCCGGCGAGGGGATCTTGCTGCAATCCCTGCCATATTGCCAGAAAGAAAAAGGATATTCAAGGACGGCATATTCAAAGGCCTCGTCAAAACTGAGATAATTGAATTCAAGGCCTTTACCCTTGGCAAACCACTTGAGCAATGATTTATATTTATCTGCATTTGTCAACAGATCTCTTTGGTAAGCATATATATCCGCTCGGCATTGATCAGAGCCAATGGTGTCCAGGAAGCTATATATACGCGGGTCTTCATCACTCAGGTTAACCGGCGCCACATAAGGAACACTTACATCCACATCATCAGGATAAAAATATCTGTAAAATATTGTGGTGGTTCCGCCCTTGCTGATTCCTGAAGCGACCCATGGTCCATCATATATTGACCTGAAGATGGTGTTTATCTTATGCAAGTCCGCTGTGACCTGAACAAAGTTGAGGTAATCATAGTCCATCTCCTTGGGAACAGACTCCAGAAAATACCTGTGCTCTACATTGATCTGGTTCGCGCCCAGTAAGGATGCCAATTCTGTAATATTGTTACTGGGTCTACCATATCCGTTAGTGACAATCACACTTGGAGCATCGAAACCCATGTGACTCAAATAGGCTCTTTGATAGAAATGGCCTTTTGAAGGATCATTGTGATCAATCGGCTGCTTGATTCTTAGTTCATAACAGGCTTCATAATCAGCCTTTGTTTCTATCTGTTGGAAAATGATATCCGGCAACTCAAATAGTGCTTTTTCTATTTCCTCCTGCGCGTGCATACCCAGCGCAAGCAAAAGCATAAAGCTGAAGACAATTGAATTTTTCATTTCTGATCATTAAATTTTTGAAGGTATTCAAGGGCCAAGTTAACCATAGTTTTCATTCCAAGAACAAAGACCGCTTCCTCAATATAAAATTCAGGGCTGTGATGCTGGCAAGCCTCAATAACAGAAATATCTCTTGGCTTTGCTACCAGATAATAAAAAGAAATTTGTCATAAATGCCGAAATATTTATGCCTATCCTGTTGAGTTATCCTCTCCTGATTTTGGACAATATCTGATAATTAAGAATTGAAATCGATAGCATTTGCTGCAATTACAGAGAGATTAACAATTCATCAACTTCCTTTTTAATTGTGTTGATCTCACTTGCCAGCAGAGTCCAGAATCCAGAAAATTACTTCACATCGTATCTGTTTGCCCCTTTTGAGACGTTATTAAGCTATAAGAGTTCTTAAAGACATTCTAAATGATTTAGAATTTATTCGGGATAATGTCGTTAAGTATAAATATATTTGTACACAATTGGATATCAATTTTTTAAATATAGACTATTTTTTTAATGTATATTAGGGTTTATGAATAAGATGCTTAAAATATTTCTCTCGATTGTAGGTTTATCCCTGACATATCTGTGGGTCTGCTCCATGTTCCAATCATGTAATAGCAATAGTGACAAAAGCGCAGATGATTTGGCCATGCTTGATGATCTTGACATTGGAGAAGAAGAAATCATAGATGTTTCAGATGAGGACTTTTTTGAAGAAGATGACAGCTACGAAGATTCAGGTGCAGAAGAGAGCTTTGAAGTTTTAGAAGAGCAGCTGGTTGAAAAGCCAACAAGCACTGCCCCTGTAAGAACAAGCAATACAGCAGCATACTCCGGTGGATCCTATTTGCTGATATCCGGCAATTACCTCGTAAAGGGCAATGCAGATGAAATGGTGAAAAAGCTAAAAAGCCTGGGTTATTCTGCTGCCGAGATTGCGGTTTTTGACCGATCCCAATACCATACGGTTATAGCCTCTCGCTTCAGCTCCTACGAAACCGCATTGCAATCCGCGAGCATGCTCAAACAAAAAGGTGTAGACTGCTACGTCAAAAAGAGATCATAGTACATGTGTGGAAGGGCCTCCCTCAGCAAGACAGAAAAAGAACTTGAAGAAAGATTTGATGCAGGCTTTTATTCTGAGGACCTGCTCAGGTATAAGCCCTTACCCAACTACAATGTAGCACCATCGCATTTTATGCCTGTCATACTGAACCAGGACAAGAGCCACTTCAGCCCTGTTCGTTGGGGCTTTATCCCCTTCTGGGCAAAAGATAAAAACATCGGCTACAAAATGATTAATGCCCGGATTGAATCAGCCCTGGAAAAAAACAGTTTTAAAAAGTCTTTTGAAAACAAGCGGTGCCTGGTGCCGGCAGATGGCTTTTATGAATGGAAAAAAACGGGCAAATCAAAACAGCCATTCAGGATTCTCCTAAGGGACGAAAGTATTTTCACCTTTGCAGGTTTGTGGTCAAAATGGACATCGCCTGAAGATGGTACAGAAGTCCTGTCCTTCACCATCATGACACAGGAGTCCAACGCACTGGTGAAAGAAATCCACGACAGGATGCCTGTCATTCTTAGAAAAGACCATGAAGAAGCCTGGTTGGATAAAGACGTGTCACCGGCTGAACTGATCAAACTCCTGGAACCATACCCAGAAGATGAAATGAAAGCTTATCCGGTATCAGATCGCGTCAACAAGGTCTCAAACAATGATGCTGAACTGATCCAACCAAATAATTCCGAGCAAGGAAGTCTTTTCTAAACCAATTTAGTCGCTTTTTTCGTCTAAATATTACCGAAAATACCGTCATAGAGCTATCTTCGGTTTAAAAAGTGCTAGGAAATAATCTGCAGTATTTAAGAAAAAAACACGGCTTGTCACAGCAGGCCTTGTCCTCCGCCCTGGATATTCCAAGGACTACCCTGGGTGATTATGAGCGGGAGAAGACAGAACCCAATATCGAAATGCTTCTCAAAATGGCTGATTATTTCAATCTTGATATAAATACTTTTTTGCGAAAGGACCTTAGCCATGAGCAATATGAAATTGCAAAATCAGAACAGCTAAAGGTACTGGCGATATCTGTAGACCAGGAAAACCAAGGCAATATAGAGCTTGTAGACACCAAAGCTGAAGCTGGCTACCTCGAAAGCTATCAAAATCCGGAATATATCCGTGATCTGCCAAAATTGAAAATTCCAGGCCTCGATTCAGGAACCTACAGGGCTTTTGAAATCCAGGGAGAATCCATGTTACCTATTGAGTCGGAAAGTATAATAATTTCTTCCTACGTAGAAAGCCTTGAAGACCTGAAAGATGGGAAGACCTATATTATCATAAGTAAAAAAGACGGCCTGGCTTACAAACGCATCAAGATAGACAGAAAGAGAAATTGCCTTATTCTTATTTCAGATAATCTGCTGTACCTGCCTTATGAACTCGCTTTTGAAGATATCGATGAAATCTGGCAATATTATGCGCACATCAGCTTCAACGATGACCGCAAATATGCTGGTGACAAACTTGAAAATCAGATTTCAGAAATCAACAAAAAGCTGACAGACATCCACGATCACCTCCTGGACTAATTTAATAGGTAATGCGGACGAGGTTGAGGTCGTAATTACTTTCACTGGGGACGATCATTGAATTGGAAGAAATCTGTATAGCGTCTTTGAAGCGCAACTTCATATTTTGATACGCCGTACTAAGCAAGCTGTTACGGGCCAGCTTGCCGGCAGGGTCCATAAGGTATTCACTCACAGTGTTGTTTTTCTTGATCTCATCATTATAAATAAACCGCAACCGCGAAGGTGTTTTCATAATGTAAAATGATGAGTATATCGCTTCATCATCCTGTGAGAACTGCTTTTTATACAGAACTTTATTCCAGTCGGGAACACCTTCCGGTGAAATACTGCTCACTATAATGTCATCGTTGTAATAGTCAATCCATGAACGTCTTGAATAATTATCATAGCCCGTCCGGGCATATCCACTGTAAGGATTACGTCTGGAATATTCCCGTTCAATTTCCGAAATAAGCAGGAAGCCTCCATCCTGCCTGAAAAGAATATCTTTTAAAGCAATATCCTCAAGAACCCGGCTTTTCTTTTTCCTTCCCTGGATAAGTTCTTCGTATAAATTGGCTTCAAATGATATATATCGAATATTGGAACTAGAGGATATGCTTTCAAAGCGTTCAGAAAGAAAAAAATATCCTTTTGCTTCCTTTGATTTCTTTTCAGAATATATTCCTACAATGAGAAATAGATTGTTCTTGTTGTCAAAGTCAATAAGAACATCAGAACCTGTGTGGTCACCCAATCCCAACTTGACAAATTTTTGCAGACCTGCCCTTGGGTCAACAAGGAGCATAAGCAATTCCTCCTTATCCGATGTCCACGCTTTTTCTCTGAACAACATGGCAAAGCTTCCTTTGTCTGTTACAAGTACCTCGTCAAGTCTCCTGTCATAATTATCAGCAACTTCAATCTTTGAGGACCAGTCCATTCGCCGTTTTACAGAATCGTAGATCAAAAGAACAAGGTTTTGATCTTCATCTTCCGTCATGAGCATAATATATCGATCGTTCAGTGATTGACTGCACAGTATTTTTTTTCTGACGTCTTTTTTATGAATCCTGGCAAACTCCATACTGTCAACCAACCGGACGCTGTTGTCATATATTCTGTATCTCAGGATCATTGAGTCCTGCTCAAAGTAACCATACAAAACCTGGAAGACAGTATCAAGCTCTGTGATGTTAAAGACATCGACCCTTTTCTTTTCAAAGAGAAGTTCCTCGGATTTTATGAGTTCCAGCTCGCGGTTAAAGACATCGACTTCTTTGGCAAAGCCGCGATCTCTTACAACAACTGATCGACCATCTACATCCCCAAGAATATCATAGGCAAAATAATTCCTGAGGCTGAGCTCGGGGGATATGCTGACTTCCTGCGACAATAAAACTGTCGAAGTCAGACAAAAAACGATATAGATGATATGCTTAAGCATGTACACGCTCTTAATAACTAAAGATATAAATTAGAGTTCAGAAATTCAGTAGCCAAATGGATTCAAGAAGACCTCTTCAAATCAATAGATTATCATCTCCCTGGCGGCTTAGAGCTCTGTACAATTATTATTGGAATAGATATATTCCGCTTAGATTTACGCTCAAATCCTATTCTCTATATGAAACCATTGATTGAATGTGTCCCGAATTTCAGTGAGGGCGTCCAGCAAGAAGTCATAGATCAAATCTGTGAGGAGATAAGTTCTGTTGAAGGTGTAAAGCTCCTCGATGTAGACCCTGGTAAAGCCACCAATCGTACGGTGGTCACCTTTGTAGGGGCTCCGAAACCTGTCATTGAAGCTGCCTATCTTGCCATTAAAAAAGCCGCTTCTCTTATTGATATGTCAAAACACTCGGGTGAACATCCGCGAATGGGCGCTACGGATGTCTGTCCGTTGATTCCCATTTCCGGTATCACTATGGAAGAGACCGTTAAATACGCTGAAGCCCTGGGGGAGCGCGTAGGCCAAGAGTTGGGTATCCCTGTTTACCTCTATGAATCGGCAGCAAAGAAGCCCGAAAGAAAAAATCTTGCTACCGTCCGGGCCGGAGAATACGAAGGCCTTGCCACAAAGATGAATGACCCCGACTGGAAACCTGATTACGGGCCTGATACATTCAATGCCAAATCCGGTGCCACGGCCATTGGTGTACGTGATTTCCTTGTAGCTTATAATATAAATCTGAATACGACTTCTGTTCGCCGGGCTAATGCCGTAGCATTCGATGTCAGGGAGAAAGGTCGCATCAAAAGAGAGGGGCATCCACTAACAGGAAAGATAATGAGAGACGCGGAAGGGAATCCGCTGAGAGAAGCCGGAAAGCTGAATTCTGTAAAAGCCATTGGCTGGTATATCGAAGAATATGGCCTGGCTCAAATATCCATGAATCTGACGGATATAAATGAGACAAGCCTTCACAAAGCCTTCGAAACAGTACGGGAATGTGCCAATCAAAGAGGATTACGTGTCACCGGATCAGAATTGGTAGGGCTGGTGCCTAAAAAGGTATTGCTGGAAGCGGGAAAATATTTCCTGAAACAGCAAGAGCGATCACTTGGAATTACTGAGCTTGAAATAATGCACATTGCCATTAAATCTCTTGGCCTCGACGAACTGGGACCTTTTGATCCAAAAAAGAAGGTCATCGAATACCTGCTTGAAGAAGACAGTGCCCGACCTCTTGTCAATAAAACACTTATAGGCTTCGCTGATGAAACAGCAAGTGAAAGTCCCGCGCCGGGCGGTGGTAGTATATCTGCCTATGTCGGTGCTCTCGGTGCCGCACTTGGAGGAATGGTAGCCAACCTCTCAGCGCATAAGCGTGGGTGGGATGAAAAGTGGTCGTATTATTCTTCCTATGCAGTAATGGCGCAAGACATTAAGGACAGGCTGATACAACTTGTCGACGAAGACACGACCGCATTCAATAAAATTCTGGAAGCACTTCGTATGCCTAAGTCCAGTGAAGAAGAAAAACAACTAAGATCGAAAAGCATTGCTGCTGCCACGCGCTATGCCATTGAAGTCCCTTTGACTGTGATGAAAACCTCATACGAGTCTTATACGCTCTTGGAAGAAATGGCTCAGTCGGGTTTGAAGGCTTCCATATCCGATGCAGCCGTAGGAGCACTGTGTACACATACGGCTGTCGAAGGAGCGTATTTGAATGTAAAAATTAACTGCAAGGATTTTGACGACAAAGAATTTGTAACACAGGCTCTGAGTGAGGCCAATACCATCCTTGACCAATCCGGCAAGAAAAAGCAGCAAATTCTGAAAACCGTGAATGACCATTTATAATGTCGGAAGAATATTTCTTGTCACGCCTGTCAGATAATCAACTGAAGATCGATGAGTTTGTTCATATATGTGTTCTGGATTTTTCAGCGTTTCGACAAAGATTCAATATAAAATCCCTTTCTATCATTATCAATCCTTGCTGGCTTACATCAATCCTGAGGCATGGAGCTTTGTTTTGTTCATGAAAGAGAGTAAACACTCAAGGGACACTTTTTCATATAAGAGAAATAAAATAAGTTGCCGGTTTGATAATGGATGATTTAAACACTGTGCCCAAAGATGACATTATTGACAGCTTTGCCGAAGCCATAGTCCTCGACCAAGAATACCATAAAAAGCTAAGGCGTTAATCCTTGAGCGGCAGTTTTCTGGGCCTTTTAAAAATAGGTACGGTAGAGCACGGCTCACCATACATTATGCTTTGCGCATGATCTTTCAGCCTGTAAGCCAACTCGGCATAGGCGAATGCGGGTACGGGCTTGTTGCTGCATCCTTTGATCACAACACGCTCTTCATTATAGGCTTCTACATCAAAACTTTCAAGGACCTTGCTGTAATGCGTTTTGAGATATTCTTCAAGACTTCCCTGGAATACTTCGTTGGCAAATCCCATCAGGGATGTACTGACCAGCATATATGCCCATACTGGAATTATAGCATCATTGGAGTTGAATAATAAAACCGTCTTACCCTGGTATAGGCTCCAGTCAATTTCCTTGAGAGCTGCCCTGAAGTCCTTTTCGCGTAAAATGAGCTCCTTGAACAGGAGTGGTTTGAGGTCGAACTCGACAATCTCTGTTTCAGGATAATAGTTTTCCAGGTTAATCAGCTTAAGATTGCTGTTGGCTACTCGGTTAATCAATGGTTTGTCCATAATAATTAGGTCTTACTCCTCTTCAATTAACCCAATAGCCTCCACTTCGGTTTCAAATTCCTTAAGTTGCGGTAATTCCCTGAGGTCTTTCAGTCCAAAATGGTCCATAAATTTCTCAGTAGTTCCGTAAAGTAATGGGCGACCCGGGCCTTGTTCACGTCCCACTATTTCCACAAGCTCCATGTCGAGCAGCTTTTGAACCGTATAATCACAGTTTACCCCTCGGATACTCTCCATTTGTGATTTGGTAATGGGCTGCTTATACGAGATTATAGCCAGTGTTTCAAGGGCTGCTCTAGATAATTTACGTTTTGACTCGATCCTTAAGAACTGACCTACAATAGGGTGGTAGCTTCCCTTGGTCATAAATTGATATCCCCCGGCAATTTCAAGGATCTCGAAGGCAAAGGCCTCGTCAGCATAGCGCTGTTTCAGTTCTTCTATAGCCGATAATATATCATCCTTGCTGATATCAGTATCAAAATAACTGGATAATGTGTTTTTGATATCACTAAAGCTAATAGGTTTCCCGGAGGCAAAAACTAGGCTTTCTATATAGACATGCAGGTTTTCCAAAAATTCAGGCGGTTTTAGTTAAATGCATTTACAATGAAATGAAATACAAAATTGAGAGCAATAATAAGGATGATTAAAGGTATCCAAAAATGCTCATCGAAATATTTTTCTTCAGGAATGTGGCTGCAGTCCGGTGCCTGGGGGCTAAGCTTGTAATCATAGCCCTCTCCTTCCTGCTCAATTTCAAATTCGAGCAGCTGGCTTTCTATATAAAATGAATAGCTGTGCTTCTCCTTTCTGTTGAAGTCAATGATCATGATTTCCGAATTGACAAGCAACATGAGATGACCACTTTCATCACCATGATACATATCAATGCTATAGGGAATACCGGTCAAAGAATAATATGTCCAGTTAAGCTGAGCCATTTATATCTTTTATACAATATAATTATATGGCTTGAGCTTTGCATATATATTAAGGCATACGGCAGACCGCAGACTGGATTTGGCATGGCTCACGCTTGCTTATAACTATATTTGTATAAATTGAAGGCATGACACAAGAAGATAGAGTGGCCCTGAAAAATAAGATCCTTGAGTTGCTTGAGAAGCTGGAAAAGGACATTAAAGACACTGAGGATATGACTCAGCCCATCAGTCCTGAAAACTCCATAGGCAGAGTATCCCGAATGGATGCCATCAATAACAAAAGTGTGATGGAAGCTTCCTTACGCAACAAGATTTCCAAAAGAAACAAATTGAAACTGGCGCTATCAAAAGTTGATAACGAAAACTTTGGTATCTGTGTCAACTGCAAACAGAATATTAATCCGGCACGCCTGATGTATATGCCTGAAAGTGCTCGTTGCATAAGATGTGCAGACAGATCCTGAAAGATCTTAGATGTATGACTTTTTGGCTGCCTTTATGGGCACAGAAATGCATTTTTTTTCCATATAATCCATCATCTCGATGACTAGCGTTTTGGCGTTTTCATCAAGAGATTCAAGTCTGTCTCCATAAACCTCTTCAATGGCTCTCTTTTTAACTTCCTTGATTTCTTTTGGAATGCTGGCCATGGCTTTCTCCAACTGGCGCTGATGGAAGATGTCTTTGAATTCCAGTATTTGTGAAGTTATAATAGGGCGCGCTTTCTCCAGCTCTTTACGCCTTTCGTCAAGGTTCTCTTCCGAAATCTTTTTTAAACGCCCGATGTCAATGTAGTCAAGCTTGAAGTTGCGCACTACATCTTCCGAGATGTTTCTTGGAACAGCCAGGTCTATGACAAGCTTTCTTGAAGTGTCCGACTTGATCATTTGCTTATAAAGCTTCTGATCAATAACAACCCTATTGGCAGAAGTGCATATTATGATTGTATCAAACCTGCCATCCAGTTTGTCAAGCTCGTTCAGGTGGTATGAGTCAGCATCTAGAAAAGAAGCCAATTTTCTTGCATTATCAATGCTCCTGTTATAAATGGAGACATTCATCATATTGTATTTCCGCAAAAATTTAGCAGCCAGGGTATTTGTTTCTCCAGAGCCGATTAGCAGAATGCGCTGGTCTTTTTGATCATTTGCATTAATCATCGCCTGTATGGCTAGTGATACGACAGACAATGCTTTTTCTGCTATAGCTGTTGTGCTGTATACTTTTTTTGCTGTAGCTACTGTTGCTTTTTCAAGTATACGCAGGTAATCGCCTGTAAGGCCCGCTTGTTTGCATTGGTCGTAGGCTTTCCTGAATTGCCTGAAAATCTCTCGCTCACCAACAACAAGTGAATCCATGGAGGATGCCATTTCAAAAACATGCCTCAGCGCAGCCTCTCCTTCATAATAATCCGCGAAGCTGTCGATGTGATCCAGGGTCTCAGGCTCAAGATCCGGGTTGACGGACTGGAAAAACGATCTAAGGAATTCATTATCGATAGTCTTATGGGCAAAACTTATGAAGCAAACCCTGTTACAGGTCTCAAGATAAAACAGCTCATCCAGTCCGAATTCAGATTTCAACTGCTTTAGCCTGAAATAAAGATTCCCTTCCTGCGACCTAATATAGAAATTCCCTATATCCGATATATCCAGGTTGTGATGTGTCACTGTAATAACCTTGTAATTGTCAATCAAACCCATAGGGTCAAAAATAAAACAGACATACTGCATAAATGTCATAGGAATGTAATTTGCTGAAGGGCATGGCTTTGTATTTTACTGAAAATGTATTTGCTTTGCCTGAGTAATCCCCCCTGGCTCATACTTTGACCCTGAATTCAAATTATAATTTTAATCGTGCTTGCACTTTTTAGAAGAAATCTGTTTGTCAATTATCTGTTCCTGCTGGGCTTTGCCGTCGTATGTCTGATGCCATACCTGATAAAGCCGGATTGGCTCGCAATGCATGATTTCCAAATGCCATACCATGAGGTATTTGAGTGGAACCTGCCCTGGATAAATACGGTTTACGGGCAGTTATTCTATGCTTTGATATTTATTTACGTGCAATCTATTATGGTTGCGGAAATCGTAATTCAGAATCGCTTGAGCCGTCAATTGAGTATTATCCCTGCGGCTGTGTTTTGTTTCTTCTGCTTTTGGGCGCTACATAATTCTGTCCTTGACGAAGTATTACTGGCTAATTTTTTTCTCATTCTCTGTTTCCGTAGTCTCTTCGATATCTACAAGAAATATAAACCTATATCAACACTCTTCAACGCAGGCTTTTTCCTGGCATTGGCGGTGCTTGTTTACAGTCCTTTGATATTCTTCTTTATCATATGCTTCTTTGGTTTACTAAGCCTCAGATCACTCAAATTAACAGAGTTCCTCCAGCTCAGTTTTGGCTTTCTTTGTCCGATATTTCTTGCTTGGGTAGCCCTCTTTTATAAATCAAATACAGCTCTCCTATGGGATCAGTTAAGCCTTGAGTTTTCTTTTCCCAAGGTAACAGACATAGACATACCGTTAATAATAAAACTAACCCTACTTCTTCTGACTCTTGCATTCCTTGTGAGTCAGAATTCTGAGCTGCTTAAAAAGAAAACCTTTGATGCGATAAAGAAAATAGAACTTTCTTACTGGGGACTCCTCCTCTCCCTGGTCAGCCTTTTTTTCGTGAAAGAGCTTAGCCAATCCCACCTCTTAAGTTTGTCTATACCCTTATCCATTCTGGCAGGGCTTTATCTTGAATCGCGCGATAAAATGACCATTAAGGAATTCGCATTCCTGTTTTACATCGTCTTTTATTTCCTCATGGTTTTTGAAATCGTGTGATTTCCTAGGCGTCCCTTTTCCTAAACTTTCTGTGAACTATGCTGCTCATCACTATCGAAAGCAGGCAGTACGAACTGAAATATATAATCCCTGGAGAAAGACTGGAATAATTAACCGTATCTGCAGATGAGGAATAGCTTTGATATGAAAAATCATTAAGCATACTGCTGATCAAACCATAAAAGCCAATATAAGACATGAATATGGCTACAACAAAAACATCCGCCATGCTCCATTTCCCCATATAAAAGATGATCACCTTTATGAGCTGGCTGTTACGGGATTTTCCGATAAACAAATACACTGTAGTGAGCAACATTTTGAGGAAAGGCAGAATGATACTGAATAATAGAATCAAGAAACCGACAATTTTAAGGTCTATACCTCTGCCTTCAAGCAGTGTAATGGTTACATCAATAATACTCTTGCTTTGGTAGTACATGACCTGCTCGTCAAAATGAATATTCGAATCCAGCAGGTTTACATCAATGGTAGAGAGACGAGCATCCAAATCTATCATAGGCAGGGCCAGGCCCAAAGCAAGGAATACGGTACATATAAGCGTCAACCAGGATGTTGACCAGGCGAAGGACATTGTTTTATTAAGCACCAATAAGACAAGCAAGGCAAAAACCAAAGCGGATATAGACCTGATTATAAAAGACCTCTTGGCGGCCCGAAGCGTCTCAAGCCTGGCCTCAATGACAGCATCGGCCTCATCAAGATTAATGCCTCCGTATTTCTCATACAGCGGTATACGCCGGTCTGAACCCGATCTTGCCAACTCCGTCGCCATCATATCACTTACAGATGCACTGATTTCAGCTTTTATTTCAGGAATTTTGCGCTCCAATTCAATCATCAACTGGTCTGTTATGACAGGTATTTGTGCTTCAAAGTCAATGTTCTTTAACTCGGCTTCAATATTTTTTCTGAAAAGCCCAATAAATAGTTTACCCAGCTTTTTTTCATCCTCAGACCCCTGCCGTGCCTCGACTATGGCATCAATCAATTTTCCTGATTCAAAATATTCTTCATACAAATCCTGGAGATAACTTTCAATTTGTCTTCTTATCCCATCCAGGTCCCTGGCAGTTATCTCAAAGTTATCTACCCTGTCTTCAAGAATGACAAAGAGTTTTTCCTTCCACAAATCGAGGTTGAATAGCCCATACTTGATCATATGCATCTCTGCATAATCATAATTTATTTCATTTTCTTCCTTCGTAATTTCATAGGTCCTAAATCCAGCATATGAAGCATATGCGATGATTACAAGAAGTATTATCTGGGAAATATATTTCATAGAATCTGATGGTTCAGGCAAAAATCATGTGTCATATATAACAATAACTGATAATTTAGATTGTGCCTGGAAGGATTTTGTAACAGATTAGTTTAAAAATTTAGTCCTGCCCTTATTTTAAGCGCTTAAAACCTATTTTCATTATTCAATAAATCTCAAAAGCCAAATCTATGGAAATTCTAAAATATCCCATCGGCAAGTTTGAAGCATCCAAAAATATCACCACTGAACAGATTGATGATTGGATAAAAACCCTTGAAGATTTTACATCAGAACTCGAGACTTGCGTTTAAGGATGGTCCGATAAACAGTTGGACACACCATATCGAGAGGGAAGCTTGACTGTAAGACAACTGATTCATCACATTGCTGACAGCCACATGAATGCACTGGTACGCTTTAAACTCGGACCAACTCAGGAGAATACACGCACTAAGCGTGGAGTAAGAGGCTGTCATTTGCTAATTAAATTATTCCACTTCAGTATGTCCTCCCAGTATGTATCTTCTGTGAAACCTGGAAGAAAGTGATGAAGAAAAACAATTTTCCCGAATTCATGTGCCAGAACAGCTGATAAGCACTATGCCATACTCTCTAGTTATATTGGCTGGTATTGGCGTGGTATGGATAATTTTTACAAGCAGCAGCATCACGGGCTGAAAGCTTCCTAAGGCTCTTACGGTTCCTGTTCAAATTTTTTGCGGGCATAGGCCTGGAGGTCTGCGACCTTATCAGATTCATCGACAATCTCATGACCTAGCAGGGCTTCAAAAACATCTTCGAGTGTAACCAGTCCCACCATTGTCCCGAATTCATCCTTGACGACTGAGAGGTGTTGCTTGCTTTTACTGAGACTTCTAAACAACTCGGGTAGCGGCATATCGTCCCTGATTATGTTCACCTCAAGTTTTATATCCTCAATTTTTGTTTCCCCTCGTTGCTCAGCCATCGTAGCCAGAATGTCATCTTTAAGTACTATACCTGTTATGTTATCCCTGTCATCCTTGTAGACGGGTATCCGGGAGAAGACCTTTGTCGGTGTAAAGCGTATGTAATCCTCTACGGTAGTATTGGCGTCAAGCATGAAAGCCACAGAGCGGGGCGTCATTATGTCCCGGACAGTCATCTGTTCAAAATCCATGAGATTCTTGATCATCTCTGTCTCCTCCTTAGCTAATGTGCCCGTATTGAGGCCTTCCATAGCCATATGAGTGAAATCACTTCGACTCAGTACCGACTTCTCTTTTTCTTTCTTGAGACTCTTTGTTATCAACTGGCTGACATATACAAGGGGAGCCAGTACCCATAATAAAATCCGGATGGTATATACGGTAAATCCGGAAAGAGCTCTCCAGTTATTAGCGCCTATTGTTTTCGGGATTATCTCTGACAATATCAGAATGCTTAAGGTCATAACCGTGGCCACAACAGACTCCCAACTGATGGGAATATTTTCGCTGATCGGGCCTGTTCCTATAGCCTCGCCTGCCACAGCGCCAACGCCAATAGCGCCCACTGTGTGTGCAATGGTGTTGAGGGTGAGAATAGCCGATAAGGGTTTATCGATATCCTTTTTATAGAGCTGAAGCAATTCCCCGATGCCGGAGCCATCAGCTACTTTCCTGCGTACATAAGATGGTGTAATACTCAGCAGGACCGCTTCCAATACCGAGCACAGAAAAGAAAAGGCAATAGATAACACAAAGAAGAAAATAAGTAATCCTATCACTGTTGAAATTTACTTTTATCTAAATCTAATCCATAAAAACCGGATCATTGAGACGCTTCGCGATAAAATATTTCACAAACCAAATTATTACAGAAGCTAATATTAGTTTTATAAGGGCCATTTTCCAAAATGGTTTGAGACCATAGTCGATTGCTCTTTCAAAACCGTGAAGTATAGCAAGGTGCATAATACCAAAGAAAAAAAGTACCATGGTAGCCTGGAGAGTGCTATTGAGTATTCCTGTGAAGGCAGGATCTGTCCTTGACTTGAAGCAGAAAGATATAAATAAGCCTGCTGGCAAAAAGCCATAGAGAAAGCCTCCACTATTGCCAATTAACCGTTCAATTCCCGAGCTGCCCATGGCGAAAACTCCAAGACCTGCAATACCTAAAAGTATATAGCCCAATAATGCTATTGTAAACTGTTTGGGTGTCAGGAAAGCTGCCACAACAAAAATGGTCAAGCTTTGCAAGCTGAAAGGAATCCCTGACTCACTTAAAGGGATATCTATCTCAATCTGTGCAGAAAGAGTAATGACAGCGATGCTAAATACTATACGAATTATCTGATTCAATACAGCTTACCTGACTGGTTAAGATACGCAATAATGATCGTAATTGCCAGCATGGTATCTGCGTCGCAGCCTGCTTTTATAGCAAGTCCGGCCTCTACGGTGGACCATGTCTTAAATGATAAGCGGGCCACCTCGTCAGACTCCGACAAAAAGGTGAAATTGGTTCTCCAGATATTGGTCTTAATTTTAATAGCTCCGTGGTAATTGCTTTCAGCTCTAATAATACCGTCAACCATAGGAAATTTTCTATTGAGTTCTAACAGGAGTTCTTCGTCTTTCTTTACTCTGAATCTGGTCTGCCAGGCATTGGCAGATTCGATGTGTAGAACTTCAATATAGTCAGCATTTACAAGACGGATCTTTTTAATAAATTCAAACAGTTTGGTCTTGGATGCGTAGGCCAGCTCGCCGTCATCATCAAATACCTTGTAATTACCGTGATCCCACCAGTTTTTTTTGCGAATGATAAACTTTTCAAACTCGCCATCCATAAGTTATGGTTGCAAATACTCCTGGAATGAAGACTTTAGTCTTTGGTCGGTAGTGTTCTGAACAATCTCCTGTATCATTTCTTTCAACTTGGGGATACGCGAAGCATAACTTTCATCATCCAGTTTTGTGTTGAATGTCGAGATCAGGTTTCTTATGAAATTTGTAGCCGAATATTTTTTGAAATAGTTATTAGAATTATCAATTGCCAGAGCCTTCAATACCTGGGCTGTTTGAATAAGGCGTTCAGGGTCATCAACTGACTTGGCTAATTTTGTGTATTGATTCATGTAATTGAAAAAACTGAAGATGCTCACATTGGATAGATTTTCTTCAAAAAAGCCAAGGTACTTGGCCTGACCGGTGTTGGCATAAATTTCTGAAATCTTGCCAGTAAGAGGTTTATAGTATTGCTCTGTGAGTTTATCCGCCAGGGTGAGAGCTTTATCCTGGTCGTTGCGTGCAATTATATTCAATGCTTCAGCGAGAACCCAGAAAGACTGATCCTTCAAGATAACCGCTTCTGCCAATACGGGATCGCCAAGATTTTTAAGTGCAGATGCTCTGACCGAAGAACTCTCATCCGATAAAGCCATGCTTCTTAGCTTATTCTCGTAACTGCCTTTGTTGAGGGAGGCCACAGCCATTGCCCTTATGTCGGGAGAATTGTCATTGAGCGCTTTATCAATAATCTTAGTCATATTAGGACTACCCGTCAAAGCTTTGACGGCTTTTAGTTTATCGGCATACTCGTCAGATAGTAAAAACAGTTGCACATGCTCTTCCTCTGTCCGGCTCTCCTTCGTCACAGCAAGGATATCGTGTTTTCCATCAAATACGACTGCCACAGGCATTTCATCAGCTTCAATAGAAAGCTCAAAACTTTTTTCTCTTTGATCCATCCACAATTGCCTATACTCTTTTTTACCCGAAGCGTAATACAGGGCTGTCTCGACTGGAAACTTGAAAACCGGCGGGTTATCTTCGGCATCCTGGGTCTGCCTTACATCAATTCTAACGAGTTTTTGAGCATCAATCATAGTATGCTCGATCTTAAGAATCGGATGCCCTTTATCATAAAACCACTGGTTAAAAAACCAATTTAAATCTTCACCTACAGTATCTTCAAAAGCGAGCCTGAGTTCGTGGGCTTCCACATCAGAAAATTCATGGTCCTTGAGATAATTACCAATGGCTGTAAAAAATGCATCATCACCGATATAGGATCTTAACATGTGTACTATCAGGCCGCCTTTGTTATAACTGTGGGCATCAAACATTTGCTCTTTATCATCATACTTGAAATGAATAAGATCATGAGTACCTCCCTGAGATGAAGACATCAAGTATCCATTCAAGTCCTGCAGTCGCTTTTTCTCTGCATTGTCGTGACCATATTTGTATTCCCGCCACATATATTCTCCATAGGTCGCA
>Ga0255780_10000065_pt1 | contig 94497 bp, 55 predicted proteins | sample 071ome_32_FD_179978 | JGI IMG/M metagenome (GOLD analysis project Ga0255780, IMG submission 179978) | Coastal salt marsh microbial communities from the Groves Creek Marsh, Skidaway Island, Georgia - 071405AT metaG (version 2) | ecosystem: Environmental > Aquatic > Marine > Intertidal zone >... | reverse complement strand
AGGGCAGACAGGGCACACGTCACACATCGGGTCTGATAAAGGGGGTACTACGTACTATCGATACTAATACTGGTATTAATTACTTATCAGAACATTAGATAGTCTTATGTTCATTTAAATATTCGTATTCGTATCACACACGACGGACTCGACGGACTCGACGGACGGACTCGACGGACGGACTCGACGGACGGACTCGACTCTCGTTTCGACGCATTGAGGGGACATCTTCATCTTCATGCGCGACGACTTTTACGACGACGACGACGACGACGACGACGACGACGCGCGAGGGATCGTGGGGTGGTTATCGACGCATCGGTCGAGAGGGACATGGGTTCGGGCGCGTTCGGGCGGCGGCGGCTTTTACGACGACGACTTTTACGACGACGAGGCGGAACGAGCGAGGAAACGGTTGGATGACGACGACGATGGCGGCGACGGCGTGCGCGTGAGTGTGAGCGTGAGCGCCGGTGCCCCGATGTTGGATGAGTATCACCACCGACGCGTGGGTTTGGACGCGGCGGAGCGGGCGTTGGACGCGGAACTGGACGCGGCGGAGCGGGCGTTGGCGCGCGGAGGAGGGAAAGGCTTGGACGAGGCGTTCGCGATGAATAGTGCCGGGGGCGGTGTGCGAGACGACGACGACGACGACGACGGCGGTGAAGAAGAAGGTGGTGGTGGTGGTATCGCCGGGTTGAGCGCGACGGAACCTCCGAAGATGTGGAACGCGCGTTTCGTGGCGGACGTGTTGGCGACGACTGGCGGACGGTTCGACGCGAGCGCGGAGGAGGAAGAAGAGGGAAAAGGAGGGGAAGGGATCGACGGGTGGAGGTTCTCACCGCCCGCGGATGCGGGAGTGTTCGCGGCGTCGATACCGGTGGTGAGCGAACGAGTCGTCAACGGTGAAACGTTTACGTCGCGGTTGGACGACATTCTCGATAGAGTGGACGTCGCTCGCGCGCTCGCGATGGAGGCGAAGAAGCAGCTCCGGAGATAGTAAGCGACTCGGTGATGAGTGTTAGACAAAACAAAGTTAGTGTTAGTGGTAAAATATCTATCTAGCTATATCGTGTCGGGAGTGGTAAATGTCCCTGGTCGGTAAACAATGAGAAACAACAATTCACGCCGAGGCGCTTTCGGCGGAGGAAGTCGGCGGGTCGCCCTTTGGCACGCTCGGCGGTTCGCGAACGTATCCGGGGGTAAACTGATCGTACAACGCCTCCTTATAGTCCATATTCGGTCCCGCGATCACTCTCAAGGCGGCGTGAAGGGCGTGCGCTTCGTACCCGCGCAAGCCGCTCGCGGCGAGCGTACCGATGAACCGCGGCTCGCCATTCTTCTCGGCGACGACTCCGTCCAACGAAGCGAGCGTATCGAGCGAAATCGCCGCGATATCGTCGCGCCCGCGCGTCGCGTCTTGTACCTCACCCAAAAAAGCCAACACCGGCGTCACGACGGTTCTTCCCTGAACGTCAACGACGTCGTGCGATGCGCCCAAAAGCTCCATGGACGCCATCCGAGCCGACGATTCGGCGTCGCCCCAAAGCGCGCGTCTCGCGCGTTTCGCCGCGTTCGTCGTCGCCACGCTCGAGCTCTCCAGCAGCGTAGATTCCTCCACGGCTGCGCTCGGTAACCCACAAAACTTCCCTCCTCTGTGCGCGTCGTCGTACACCGTGAAGAGGACGCACGGATTGTCGTTGAAGAGCGCCAACGGAACGAGCGAGACGCGTCGTCCGTGCGCAGAGGCGTCATCCAGTTTACGAATGCGCGCGCTTCTCAAATCCTCCGAGATTCTCTGACGGTTGGCGTCGCTCAAGAGCGCGTTACCGGTACCACTGGAAAGCCCGCGAACGCTCGTCGTCGTCGTCGTCGTTGAAGAGAGAGAGAGCGTTCGACCGGCGCAAAGTTGAAACGCAGCGCGTCGGGCTGACTTCAACATCATCATAATCTTTTCGCGCGCGATACCGCCGATGGTACCGGTTCCAGACGTTCAAAACGGACTCCGAGTGACGGACGAATACCGTCGTCGTCGCCCCGACCGACGCGGGTGACGCCACCGGCGGTCGACGCGGTGTAGACTGCGGACAAGATGGGATTTTGGAGTTGAGTCAGAGGGGTGACTCAGCCAGACTGGCTCGCTCGAACGAAGACGAAAAGATGAAATCGAAATCGAAATCGAAATCGCGCGCGCGATGCGAGCGGTGGATGACGGGCGTAAAATCTAAAAGGCGAGTACGCGGAAATGGTTCTCTAGTTATTCGCTAGTGTACGGAAAACAATCGTTATCGAGCTATGAAACGCGTCATCGCTTCTTGTACGAACACGCCTTGAGCGGCGGCCACGCGACGGACGCGGTAGACTTGGTACCGCCCTTGGTCGCCGCGTCGGTTGGTTTGACCCAGGTTTTGATGAGCTCGACGGTGAAAAACATCCTGTTGCGCTCGTCTGGTTCGCGTTTGAGCTTGAAACCGAGCTTGGAGAGGGCGGAGATGAAGGATGAGACGCTCGCGGCGCCATTCTTGCCGTCGAATCGCGATCGGACTTCGGCAATCCAGAGCAAGCCTCCGGGTTTTAGCACCCGGTGAGCTTCCTCGAGGAACGAACCGTAGTCGGTACCCATGAGACTGAGCGAGAAGACGGCGCAGTCGACGCTGGCGTCGCTCAGAGGAACGTCGGACATGTTGCACGCGACGACCTCGGGCGCATCCTCGGGCGTTTGCAAGTCAAACGAGTGACACTTTTGTTGCACGATTCGGGACAGCTCGGCGTCACCGCACCCAAAATCAGCGACGATCCAATTCTTTGGCGACTTTTGAAGAATCTTCGCGATGACGTGCACGGGCTTGGTGGGCCAAGATTCCACTTGCGAGCGAAATCCGGCGTGATACGCCTCGAAGAGCTCTGGCGAATCCTTCACGAGCGCGAGCCCCTCTTCACCAGTCGTTGTGTACAGTCGCTCGTTGAGCATTCTGAACTGTCCTCCGCTCAATTTAGCGCGCATCTTCTCCATGTACGACGACGCGAACGACGACGAAGACTTTTTCGTCGCCGCGACGGCTTTCGACGACGCGGGTTCCTCCTCCGACTCGCTCTCCGACGACGCGTCACCCTTGGCTAGAATCACCGGCTTCTCCGGAAGCAATTCTTCATCGTAATCGCTTGATTCGACGTCTTCAGGAGGCACCTCCTTCGTCTTCTCCTCCTCCTCTTCCCTCTTTTTCTGCTTTTGCTTCTTCTTGTCTCGCTTTTTGTAGCCGTCGCTCGCCGCGTCCTCCCGCTTGGCCGCTCGCTTCGCCTCCGCCAACCGTTTCCGTTTCTCCGCCGCCCGTCTCCTTCGCCCCAAAACGCGTCCACTCACCTTCTTCTCCCCGTCATCGCCTTTATCGTCGGCACCGTCTTTTCGCTTTGCCGTCTCGACGCCTCCACTCTTTCTCTGCTGCTGCTGCTGCTGCTGCTGCAGCTGCTTGCTCGTCTTCGTCTTCTCACCTTTCCCAAGCCTTGCCGCCGACCCGCGCGCGTCCGTGCGTCGTCCCTCGTCGCCGCCCCCATCCGTCCTCTCCCAAGCCTTCTTCACCCGCGCCCCCGACGCCCGCGCGTCTCGGTCTTCTCCTCGGCGGCGCTTCGTTTCCACTTCGTGCGCTTTTTCAACGCTTCGTCTTCGCGCACCGCCGTCGTCGTCGGCGTCGTCGAACGACGGGACGTCCATGAAGACGTCATCGGCGGCGGCGGGAACCGGCATTTTTACCGCCTATCCGCGCGCTCGAAACTCTGGCGTCGCCTGCGTCGTCGTCGGCGTCGCGGCGTTCGCTCGGCGAGGCGCGCATCCAGTTTGCCTTTGGATTTCCAAGACCCCAAGAGTGTTTTGACGGTTCATGAACCGTCATTTCACATGATTACCGTAGTTTTTAAAAGACGATTTCGTTTCGGCGCGCGCGGCGTCACAACGCGCCGACGCCGACGCTCAGGTATCGACCACGCCCCGAAGGAGGCGCGCGAACCCGAATCCGCACGTTTCGAGTCTCACTCCGCGACGCGGGAAGACGCGATCGAACGTCGCGAACGAGTGTGGCGAACGAATAAAGGGAATAAAATCATCAACCATCCGAGTCTGAGGATAAGGAAGGACGACACGAACGAAACGCGAAGATGAACTGCACGGTTCTAGTCACGGGTGGGGCGGGATACATCGGAAGTCACACGTGCGTGCAATTGTTATCCGCGGGAGCGACGGTGATCGTCGTCGATAACTACGATAACTCGTGCGAGGAAGCGCTGAACAGAGTGAAGGCGATCGTGGGTGAAGACGCGTCGAAACGGTTGACGTATTACGAAGCGGATTGTTGCGATAAGGCGACTCTGGATGGCGTGTTCGCGAAGAGTGGGAAGATTGATGCGGTGATCCACTTTGCCGGGTTGAAGGCGGTGGGTGAATCGGTGGCGAAACCGATGCGGTACTATGATAATAACATTTCTTCTACGCTCGTGTTGTGCGAGACGATGGCCAAGTACGGATGCAAGAATATCATCTTTAGTTCTTCAGCGACGGTGTACGGGGAGCCGGCGACGGTGCCGTGCACGGAGGACTTTCCGACGGCGGCGTTGAACCCGTATGGACGGACGAAATTGTTCATCGAACACATTCTCAGCGACTTGTACGTGAGCGACAAGGAGTGGAAAGTGGCGTTGCTTCGGTATTTCAATCCAGTGGGCGCGCACGCGAGCGGTACCCTCGGGGAGGATCCCAAGGGTATTCCGAACAACCTGATGCCGTTTGTGCAGCAAGTCGCCGTCGGACGCCGACCGGAGTTGAGCGTTTTCGGTAACGATTACCCGACGGCTGACGGCACCGGTCGACGGGACTACATTCACGTCGTCGATCTCGCTGACGGACACGTGGCGGCGGTAAAGAAGCTCACCACCGATCCCGACGCCGGTTTGATCACCGTCAACCTCGGTACGGGTAAAAGCACGAGCGTTTTGGAGCTCGTCAAGGCGTTCGAAAAGGCTTCTGGCAAGGAAATTCCGTGCAAGATTGTTGGCCGCCGACCGGGCGACGCCGCGGAGGTGTACGCCAAGACGGATAAGGCGTTTGAAGTACTCGGTTGGCGCGCGGAGCGCACCATCGAAGACTGCTGCGTCGATCAATGGAAGTGGGCGAGTCAAAATCCGTACGGATACCTCGGCAAGCCGGACGACGAGTGAGCGCGCACATAGAATGTTTTAATGAATAAAATCACATTGCATCAATTCCCAAACTTACTCTACCGTGAACCACATGCCAGCCGCCGGGGCGATCGGAATCGCCTTGGTGTGCTTCGCGCCGTTCTTCGAACTCGAACTCTTGAACCTGAATCGTTTGATGAGCGTCGCCAACACGACGCGCGCTTCTAAGAGAGCTAAATATTGCCCGAGGCAGTTTCTCGGACCTTGAATAAATGGCAAGTAGGCGTAGTTGCCGACGTCGTCGCTCTTACCGTCGAGGAAACGCTCCGGTTCGAACGCAAGTGGATTCGGCCATAAATCTTCGCGATGGTGCACGCCTTGCAAGCTGATGATGACCGTGGTGCCAGCTGGAATGCGGCAACCGCCGAGCACGTCGTCGTTCACGGCGCGTCTCGTCACCACCGGCACCACCGAGTACAATCTCAGCGATTCCTTGAGCGCAGAGACGTTGTAGTCGAGATGGGCGAGTTCGTCTCTCGTGGGAAGTTGTCCCGGCTTGAGCTTGCCGAGCACCTTGTTCGCCTCAGCCACAGCCTTGGCCATCTTGTCCTCGTTATTGACCAACTCCCACGTCGTCCAAATCAACATGGCCGCGCTCGTCTCATGGCCGGCGAGGAGGAACGTCTTAATTTCGTAGCACATTTGTTCCTCCACCTGTGCTCCGTAATCTTTGACGTCGACGGATGCCAACACGCGGTCAAGGATGTCCGGGTTCGGGTTTTCCGCGCCCGAGATGCGCTTCTTCCATCGCATGCGAATCAAGTTGATGATATAGTTGTTGAGCAAAGAGACGCGTTTGCGATGTGCAAACCACTCCGCCGTCGGAAGGTACGTCCTCCACGGTTCCAAACTTCGTCGGTTACACTCCTCCATGATTGGCAAGTACAAGTTTGGCATGACTTCGTCGCTCTCTTCCGGCGTTAAACTGAGAATGGCTTCGGCGATGACTTGCAGCGTCAGAAGCCTAAACTCTTCGGCGAGTTCAATCGGTTCATTCTTTCCACGAATCTTCTCCAACTTTTCCGACAGCCGATCCACCGCTCTAGTCGCAATCGCGATGATGTCATCCAAGATTTCAATTCGAAGCGCGCTCGAAATCCTCTGTCTCTGTTCCTTCCACGTCTCGCCCTCGCTCGTGACCAATCCCGTTCCCAAAATCTCCAAGAATGGATTGTACGAAAACTCCGTATCCTTTTTGTAGTTCTTCAGGTTTGTCTGAAACACCCGCTTCACTAGATCCGGATCGGCTATCACGACGCAGTGTCGCTGAAAAATCTGCACTCTCGCCGGTTTCGGCGCCGCGCTCGAGCCCCAGCGCGCGAACAAGTCCCACGTGCACGGATACGACCCCACCGCCTTGAACAGCGCCACCGTGTGCCCGAGAACTGGCACGTACATCGCCGCCTGTTTCGCGCCACCGAAGCTCAACACCACCTCCCGCCTGAACCATCGAAACACGGCGTTGAGCGCGCCGACGATGCGTTCAAAGACGACGGTCCAGACGAGGTGCATGATCCCAACCACGACGAGCGTCGTTCGCATCACGTCGACGTGTGCCGTCGACATGGCGCCGGGGAATCCTATTCGAGAGTTTCGTGAGGGCGACGACGATGCGTGTGTGTGTGTGCGCGCGCGCAAGTCGCTGCGGATAGGCCGCCGGGCACTGACGTCGCCGCCGCCGTCGTCGTCGTCGTCGTCGCGTCGAGTGCATTTTGGATCAATTGTTACTGTTTACACATACGATTAAGCGGCGCACGCGATCCATCGAAATCGATCTCACGTTGGTTCGCAACGACATACTTCGACGACGACGCGCATCTCGACGCGCACGATCGACGCGGTAAAGTGTGAAGCGTGGTCGCGATCGTTTGAGTGTTCGTAGAGGACGACGAGGGCGACAGAGCGAGAGGAACGGGGGAGACGACAGACGATCTCGTTGATTGATAGCATTTTGGTGTTCAGGGGAACAGCGACTTCGACATCTTTTCGTGAACGACACCGCGCGTGCACCCGAAGGGGACTCGGGAGATAAAGTAAAAGGAAGATGGGCATCGATAGTTTGTTCATCGTGAACAACCGGACAGAGAGCCTGATTGCGGTGAAGCACTGGGGCGCGGCGACTGGGAGCGAGATTTGCGAACGCGTCTTTGAGGCGCACAGAAAAGCGCAGAGAGAGGGCGCGGATACGGATGCGGTGTGCGCGGATCAGGATGCGTATGGATTTTCGTTGACGCGCGGAGAGGTGACGTACATCGCGACGTGCTCTCGGGAGACGTCGCCGTTGATGGCGATTGAGTTTTTGAGCCAGCTTTACGACGTGTTGAAAGCGTACTTTGGCGACAACGTCACGGAGGCTGTGCTGCAAGAGCATCACGTCACTCTGTATCAGTTGTTGGATGAGATGTTGGATAGTGGTATTCCGGTGAATACGCACCCGGGAGGTTTGAAGGTGCTCGTGCCACCGCCGAACCTTTACAACCGCGTCACGTCGACGGTGATGGGTAACCAAGGCGTCATCGTGAGCGATCAGGATCCGCTCAAGTTGTTGCCGTTGCCGTGGCGCTCAAACAACATCAAGTACGCGAGCAATGAGATTTATCTCGACGTCATCGAATGCATCGATGCCACCATTGACGGAGAGGGTAAGGTGTTGAACAGCTCGGTACACGGACGAATTGAACTCAACTCTCGGTTGTCTGGCATGCCAGACATCAACTTGACGCTGAGCAACTCTCACCTCATCGACGAGTACAGTTTCCACCCGAGCGTGCGCCTGTCTCGTTTCGCTTCCGACCGCGTCATCTCGTTCGTCCCCGCCGATGGTGCTTCAACGTTGATGTCGTACAAGATTAGACCGCCACAAAACAAGGAGGAATCCAATCAATGGCAGCCGCGCTACATCAAGGCGAACCCGTGGTTGAAGACTGCCAACAGCGACAACCCGAGCTCGGTTCCGTTGCCGTTGTACATCCGACCGCAGTCTGCTTTCGGTGCCACGCACGGCCGTGTGTCTGTGGTGGTCGGTTCCAAGCCGGCGTTTGAAAAGCCCGTCGAGGCTGTCGCGTTGGAGGTTCGACTTCCGAGCCGGGTGAGCGGTGCTGATCCGAGCGCGACGCACGGTGACGCGTCATACGACGCGACGTCCAACATGGTCCGTTGGGTCATCGAAAAGTTTCCGGCGGATAAGACCCCGTGCCTCTCGGTTCAGGTGACCATGCACTCTGAAGACGATGCGGCAAGCCACGGATCCAAATCAAAGCCTGAGAACCAAGCTACTCGCCGCGTCCACTTGCAGGAACTCGTGGATATTAACGCATCCTTCAAGGTTCCGGGTGCTTCCGTCTCTGGAGTTAAGGTTGAGACGCTTCAGGTTCGCAACGAAAAGTACAAGCCCACGCAAGGCGTGCGTTATCACACGCGTTCGGGCGCCATCATTGTTCGAGCCTAAGCTACCATAGAGGTGTAGAGTCGTCGCCGGTTCCACGTCGGCGTAGTGTAAATTAATCAAATACGCTAATACGTTTCAATTCGCTCTCGTCCATTCTCGTTCGTTGATTGAGATGCGCGCGCTTCGAGACTGATTACTTCACAACGTGACTCGGCGTGACCGCGCATCATGCTCGCGTCGTCCACCAGCGCGTTCGCGCCCTCGCTACCGCGCGTGCTCACCTCGTCGCGTTCGACCGCTCAACGACTCTACCGCTCTGCGAGACGAGCAACGACGACGCGTGCGGCAACGGAGGCGTTCGACGCGTTGAATCTCTTTCTGTACGACACCACGAATGCGTTAGACGCATCCATCGGCGGGGACGTTCTCGGCGGAGGTACCGTCGGGGCGACGACTTACGTAACCGTACTCGCGGCTGGGATATTCACCTCGCTGTCACCGTGCACGTTGAGCGTGCTGCCGCTGACGATTGGGTATATTGGAGGATACGGAGGCGGAGGAAAAGACGAGGATGCCGAAACGCGCGCGAAGACGGTGCGCGCAGCGAGCGTAGCGTTCGCGGCGGGCTTAGCGAGTACACTGGCTGCGCTCGGTGTCGGTGCCGCGAGCTTCGGCGCGGCGTATGGGCAAGGGATTGGAGACGGTTTGCCGACGGTGGCGGCGGCGTTGGCGATAGCGATGGGTTTGAACCTCTTAGAGGTTTTCGAGTTTACTTTTCCGTCGTTTGGTGCGAATTTCGACCCAAAGTCGGTCTCCGTCCCTCCCTTTGTGCAGGCGTACATCGCTGGCGCGGTATTTGCGCTCGCGGCATCGCCATGTGCGACCCCGATTTTGGCCACGTTGTTAGCTTACGCCGCTTCCAGCGGAGATCCCGCCTCTGGCGGCGCTCTGTTGTTAACGTACACGTCGGGTTACGTGGCGCCGTTGTTATTTGCCGCCACGGCGACGGATGGCCTCAAATCGGTCATGGCACTCCGGGAGAAGAGTGGATGGGTGAATCCTACGAGCGGTTTTCTCCTCGTCGCCGGCGGCACGTACGCTTTTTTATCACGCGTGGTTCCACACGCGACTGGAATGGCTTGAGGCGTATATGACTCGTACTTGAGCTTGCGCGCGCGCGTACATTTGTAAGACTACTATGCTTTGTTTGATATTATTCACAACCGCCGCAAAGCGATACTCTAACTGTCTATCGTTGTTGTCTAGTGGCGCTGCATGAGATACATGAGAATGCTTCCGGCGATGCCGACGTTTAGGCTCTCCATCTCCCCCGACATCGGGATGGACACGGGCTTACACACGCGAAGGGCTTCATCGCTCAAACCTTGACCCTCCGTACCGAGCACGAGACACGCCTTGGCGACGCTAGAGATTCGTTCAGGATCGACGTCGGCATCCGCACTTGGCTCCGCCGCATACAGCTCGATTCCGGCATCCTCACTCGCACTCACCAGCTCATTCACTGAGTCAAAGGCGACGAAATTGACACGAAACGTCGCCCCTCGCGCCGCGCGCATCGCCTTATCGTTGAACGGATCGCACGTTCCCGGTAACAGCGCAACCGTGTCCCACCCAAACGCAACCGCGGTACGAGTTAGCGTTCCCAGATTCCCCGGGTCCTGCACCCCTTCCACCGCGAGCACGCGAACCGTCCCATTAGCCTTTGCTCGTTTCGTAAACTCTCGTGCGTTCACGATCCGCGGCGCTTCAAACTCACCCACCGCGTCCAAACCATCGGCGTTGTTGACCCCTGCGCACTTTTTCAACACATTCGCTGGCGCGCGAATCACCCTCTTTGCCCGCACCCCGATTGCATCCACGTCCGCCCAATCCGCCACGAACAACACCTCAGCCTCTCGCGACGTTGCCGCGCTTCCAAAACACTCTCGCATGAGCACGCTCGACGATAACACGACCGAGTTGGTCTCTTCTCGGAACCGTTTCGATTTGCACAGTTTCGCAAACCTCTTCACCGTCGGGTTCTCCCCGCTCGTCACCCGCTCCTCTCGCGCGTCCGAACCCGCGCTCGCGCGCGTCGTCGTCAAGACGCGTCGCGGTGCGTCGCCGACGGGTGGTTCGCGACGCAGGCACGGGCGCGAGAACGCGTTAGGACTACCGCCGCCGCAGTGCGTTTGCAACTTCTGGTTCGTTAAACGCGACGCGAAACGCGACGCCGTCGCGGGACGTATCATCTCACGAAGGATGGCGTCGAATGAAGACGACGACGACGACAACGCTCGACGACGGAGAGTAGACGCGCGCGTCGCGATGTGTCGTGAAGAGTTGCTACAATTAGACTACAAAGTATCTAAACCGGCTGCGCGCAGCGCGTCTTCCGCCGCTCTGTTCAGTTCCGTCTCTGCAGCGCGCACCACGTCGAGGGCGCGAAGCCGCGCGGCGCGCATTTCATCCAATGAATTTGCCGATGCCCTACCACCCAGCGCGGCGCCGCTGCTCGCGCGGGTCGTCGCCATGGGATCGAGCCGGTCGATGTATCCGGATGGCAAAGCGCGCTCGGCTGCGTCGGCGGCTCGACGCGTCGTATGAGAATCGGCCGCGCATTTCCAATCCAAACGCGCGCACTCGACGTTTAAACGACTGTTGAGCTCGCGAAATCCCGGTCCGTGGTCTGCGTGGACGTTGTGTGCGAGCTCATGGAGCAGCGTTCGTCTGATGGTTACATAGTCCCGAAATCCGCGCAAGTCGTCAGTGCGCAAACGCAAGTGAATCTCTGCACCCTGGTTCACGTTGTACCCGAGCACGCACGATTCCGACACCCCCACCTTACCCTCAGGCGGCATTTCCCGAAGCTTCAGAACCCTCCATCCATGTTTATCCATCACGCCGACTATCCCGGGATCCGTGGCTAACCGTTCCAAGAGCTCGACGGCTTGGCGTTTCGTCGGTTTTATGAAATCCGGCACGTCTAGCGCATCGATGTCACCGAACCTATGCGACGTCGACGTGGACCCCCCACCTCCACCGCGCCCACCGCTCGCGCTCGACGGAACCAGCCCGCACCGAACCAACTCGCGTCGGTCCTCTTCCTCAAAGCCGCGAATCCGATAATCCTTCCCTCGTTCGCGTTCGAGCGCCTCCGCCTCTTCCGCGCGCGACCCGGTCACCATCAATCGCAACTTTTTGAGCGTTTCTTCAGGCGGCAGCACCGACGTCGACGTCACGTTCGCGACACCCGACGGCGCGCACCACTTCTTCGTCGCACCGTGCAACCGTGTCGTCGACAACGACAACCCGAGCTCGTTCGCGAACGCGACGACGACGTCACCGAAAGTCACGGACGTCGCAGACGAAGGGACGGTGACGGTGACGTCCGCGCCGCCGTGACGCGCGGTGACGGCGACGAAGCGCTCGTCGGCACTCATGAGGCGCGACGCACACTGCGGGTGCCTTCACTTTTCCGCGCTCCGTTTGGTCTGTCTTCGCCCATGCGCGTCGCCAGTCCCACCGAACGCGTCGTCGGTGTCGTCGCATCGACGTCGACATCGGGGTGGTCTCATGGGGTCTCCAGCGCGCGCGTGGGTCTTTCAAACCTTCGTCGTCGTCCACGTCGGACGTGCGTTGAAACGCCCGATGGTCGTTATCGGTTCCAACCGTCTTTTAGCAAAGCGAAAGCGAACGAGTTCGATGCCGATGCCGATGTCGACGCCACGTTGCGGCGCGTGATGGATCCGTCGGCGTCACCGTTGCGCGTGCTCGGCGTCGAACTCGACGAGGGCGCGATCGGTATGGATGCGTCGGCGTTGCGAAGCGCGTATAGGCGGGCTATGCGCGACGCGCACCCAGACGCGCCGAAAGGATCGACGGAAGCGGCGCTTCGCGTGCAACGCGCGTACGAGAGCGCGGTTAAAACACTTAGTGGGGATGGGACGATCGCGGCGACGCTTCGACGGGAGGGTGGGTTATCGACGGAGGATCCGTTTTCGGCGACGTCGCTCGCGCTCGAGTTTGACGGAGCGGAACGCGTCTTCGTCGACGAGACGCGGTGCGTCGGCGACGCGAATTGTTCGAGTTCGTGCGTGCGCGCTGCGCCGAAATCGTTTTACACGGCGAGCGATACCGGGGCGGCGCGATGGATCGAGCGCGATGGATCGAGCTCGAATGTAGACGAGACTGCCGTTCGCGACGAATGGTTGGCTTCGCAGCGTTGTCCTCGCAGTTGCATTTATTACGTCACTGAGCGACAGCGCTCGTACCTCGCGGAGCTTTTGCGTGGCGCCATAGAAGGCGAAACGTCGATCGACGACATCGGTCCGCTCATATCCGAACTCCTCGCCAAGGCGGAGTACGAAAATGGTCGAGCCGCCGGCGCGCGAAGCGCCGCTCCTCGCTCGCCGACATCGTCCACGCGGTGGGTCGACTGGTATTGAACGACGGCGACGACATGTAGTAACACACACACATATAGATACAAGTTTCGATTATTTACACACGCCAACGACAAAAAGAAAACACACACGCGACATTACTGGTATTCAAAATGAATCCGTCAAGTCGATGCAATTTCCACACATCGTCTTACTTCCGTGCTTGCCGCCGCAAAGCCAGCAAACGTCACCTTTCTTGAATTTACCCTGGAATAGATCCTCTTGGTTCACCCCCGTGCCGCCGCACTGTCCGCACGCCTTGTAACCGGTGCCTCGACACACCGGGCACTCCTTCTTCGCGCGCGCGACGAGTTCTTCTTGCGAACTCGAGTCGAAATTAATCGGACCCGAAGACGACGACGCCTTCGTTTTGACGCGAGAAGACGACGAGGACGACGAGACGTCGCGACGGCTGGGAACGATCGCCGGTTTTGCGATGTTGCCGAAGGGTTTCGCGATGGAAAACGGCATGGATCGATACGAGCGGACGTGACGTGCGCGAGAGAGACAATGAGGGTGTGGCAAAGCGAGTTAGTTACACGCTTCAGACGCCGTTACACGTCAAAATAGATTTGTGATATTAATAAGTCACTTCAACTCGTACTTGAACGTCACCGGCGGCGGTGCGGGTGGTTCGGGAATTTTACCCCATCCCTTGAGCTTGTACGCGACGCGTTCAAGATCGGCGATGAGAATGGCTTCGCGCTTGCGAAGGACGTGGAGAGTGGCGCTACGAGACCGACTATTTGCGCGCATCTCCGCCTCGCTCGGACGCTGGGCGTCATCCATGTGTAAACCCCACTTGCGTTCGAGTTTTTTCGAGCATTTATCGGGGTGATTGGCTTGAGCCCACTGCCAAAGCGGGAAATCATCGCGGATGACTTCATAGTCGCGGAAGAAATCGACGACGATGGCGCACTCACTGTGCTTCCACGTCAAAATGCCAAGACGGCCATGTTCGGGCATGATCTCAAAGGCGCCGTGCATACCGCGGCGCATTTCATCGAATTCTTGGTTGAGCGCGATGCGAAGTGCCTGGAAGGTGAGCTTGGCCGGGTGCATCATTTGGTACTCCTTACCCTTTGCCTTGGCAACGAGCGCCGCAAATGCCTTGGTGGTGCTCGGCAACGATCCGTCTTCGCGAGCCAAAATGATGGCGTCAGTGATGCGGCGCGCGGCCCCTGGATCGGTAGTTTCGCCGTATTCGTGAATCACTCGGCGAAGCTCTTCGCGCGAGACGAGTCGGAGGTATTCGCTCGCCGGAACGCCTCGTTCGACGTCAAAACGCAAATCAAGAGGACCGTCTTGCTCGGGTCTAAACCCGCGAGACGCGTCGTCAAACTGCGGTGAGGAGATACCAAGGTCTAAGAAAACGCCAGAGGGCTTGACACCGAGCGGCTTGAGCACCTCCGCCATGCATCCAAATGGAGCGTGATGAATGGTAAATCTCGGGTCTTCACGTTCGAGTTCCTTACCAACCTTAATGGCTTCGGGATCCATGTCGAACGCGTGCAAGCGACCTTCAGGTGAAAGCGCGGCCAAGATACCGCGAGTGTGTCCGCCTCGTCCGAACGTACCGTCGACGTAGACGCCGGAACGATCCGGGGCGACCAAAGCGGCGATAGTTTCCGCAAGCATGGCGGGCGTGTGCGTGCCGTACGCTTGCTCCGTGGCGCGAACACCGAAAGTACTCTTCTTTGCCACGGTGACGGACACGTTTCGCCCTCCAAACCGCGCGCCGTCGCGCTTCAAAGCCTCAAGTCGACCCGCTTCATCGACAAAGGTTATAAAGCCGGCACCCTTTGCCGCCCCCGTTTGCGGATCGCGCAACAATCGAGCTGGGCCCACGATTGCACCGCAATCCGAAAAGTATTTGTACACCTCATCCTCGTTTGCGCTGTGCGGCAGATACTTGAGAAACACCTCGTATCCTTCCTGCGCGCTTCCTTGCGCGGGAGCTCTGGCAGCGGCGGTGTTCACGGCCGTAGTTGGCGCACCGCTCGCAGTGGCGCTCCTCGGCGCCGCACATCGGAAGCACGATGTTCTCCTCGCAAAGTTACTGCAACTGCACGCCCCACACGTCCAATCGTCCGCTCGTATTTCGTGCGTGACCGACGGCATCGGCGAATTCGCTGCTTCGTACGAAACCGACGAGTTGGTCGACGCGCCTCCTCCGAACAACGGCGGTCTCGAACCCGATTCCTTCGGCGGCGGCGCATCCTTCCCCGGCGTCACCCCACCGTTCGTCGCAATCACTACGTCACCCTTATCGACCACCACCTTCAACTCCACGCCGTCCAACGTCTTCCCATCGAACTCTTTCGCCAGTCGTTCCGCAGCCTTTTCGCTCTTCGCAGTGACAAACGCCTGTCCACCCGGCGGTTTCGGCCCTTTCCCGTGCGTTCCCCACATCCCGACCATGACCTCGGACACGTCCATCCCGAGAAACGCGCTCACGCTCCCCGCGTTCGCCGTTTTGGTCAATCCAACGACGCGAACGCGCGTCGGCGCACCGCCGCCATCTTCCTCTTCAGTGTCTTTGCGTCTCTTCTTCGTCGACCCACCTTCGTCGTCCGACGCCGCCGAGCGCTTGTCCTTTTTGTCTTTTTTATCCTTCTTCTCCTTCTTTTCCTTTTTTGCCGATTTCGGCGACGACGAACCCATGACGAGCGACGCGTCGACGCGCGCGAGCTTGCGTCTGCCGCCGCCAGCGGCTCTCTGCGCTCGAAGATGAAAAGTGCAGAGACATTTGGCGTCGTCCAGTCTTTGGGGTGCGATTATTAAAACGCGCGGCTAATGAAAGAATGCGCGCTCATACGAATGCGACGGGGTTATAACACGAACAATATCTACCGACCACTCTCGCGAAAGATGCGGCGTCGTTCACGTCGCCATGACGTCGGATTCGCGAGCGACTTGGATGATGCGTTCGATGGATAACGGAGCGTTTCGCGACCGAGCGTTGAAGAGAATCTTCGATAGTGCATCCGCGCGGTCTGGTAGACGCGCAGCGCGGGTGACGGCGGCGTGTGCCAGAGGTGGTTTTCGTTCGGGTTTGACGCCGAGGTAGAGGAGGTCGGCGGATCGGACGACGGCGGTTTCGGCGTCGACGTCGAAACCGTTTGGACCGACGAGGAATCGACCGAGGCGATTCGTCGGCATCTCGATAGGTGAACCGAGCGCGCGCGGGGCTGATGAAACCGCACCAGTCGCGGCGATGACGACAGGTTCGTCGTCGCCGGTGATGAAAAAGGCGCCATCGTTCGATTTCGCGAGGGTGACGATTTGCGCCGCCAGGGCGCTCGTGGCGTCGGGCATCACCACACCGGCGCGCTCCAATACCCCAGGCGCGCCTTCGTCGCGGTTGAAAAACGCCGACGTGCGCGCGTCTCGCCAGTTTAACACCAATGGCGTCGTCCCGGTCTCGTACGCCGCCTCTCTGTGGTAGAAAATCAATCCGTCCAATTCAGCGCCAACGTCGCCGGCGTACGCCACTTCCAGTCCCTCCGCCGTCGCCTCGAACCAGGGCGTGGCTACAAAGGCGAAATCCCTGCCCAACGCCCTGTTTGGTGCCTCGCACGCCTCGCACTCTTGCGTCAACCGAGTGTGCGCCCAAAAAAATCTAAACTCGACGTCGCACTCGTACATCGAAGCTCCGTTCCACGCCATGACGTCCAACACGTAATACCTCCCGCTCCTCGACGCCTCCGCGTCCGAGCTCACCCCGTCGCGTCGTCCATAGTCCTTCCTCGCCCGTTCATCTCCAGTGAAGACGCAATCGAGAATACAAAAGCAATCCCCGCCCCGTCCTCGGCTCGTCCTCGCGCTTCCGCCCGGCAACGCCGACTGAAACGTCGACAACGTCGTCCCATCTCTCGCGCTTCTCGCCACCGTCTTCCCCCGCGAAGCGACGACGAGACACCGCGTACCCCTCGGTCGAGGTCGAACGTACCACTTCTCGCGGAGATCTCGAGGTGCGTCGTCCCACATCCACTCGGGCATCGTCAAGACTTCTTCAAAAGTGTTTGGTAAAGCGCCCGCCGCAGACGACGAAGACGAATCCGCCTCCCTCGCGCGTCTCTCCGCGTCGTCAGCGCCGCGCATCGCCTCGTCCGACCCACCACCGATCGCGATCGACCGCGCGTACGCCAGCGCATCGCGCTTCGACTCGCGCTGTCTCACCAGCGTCGCCTCGCGGCGTCGTTCGGACGCACTCGCGCGACCGCCGGCGCGTTTCAACGACATTCTCTGCATCGTGCGAAAATGCGACGTTCGGGACGCGACACGGACCAGTTCGGTCGCTCGAGGCGAAAGGAGTGCTTTCACCACGTCGCGCGCGACGAGTTCGGTCGACGGACGCCCGGCGCGGCGCGCGCTGCGGTCGTTCGCGTCGCGTCGAGCGGTGCTCTCATGTATAAATATAGACTCGGACATTCGATCAATATTGAAATGATCTTGAGTCTGTGTATAAAAGGGAGATGAGTAGACGCACGTGTGTGTATCCAATTGACGAGTCATGACTCGTTCGTTAGCCTGTTCACCAAAACGGTTAAAGCGTTACTCGACAAAATTTGTGCCACATTCATCGACGCGCTCGACGTTCGCGAAGTCGCCTCGCGGCGCCGACCATCGACGCGAGCGCACGCTTGTTTGTGCTCCGGTTCTGGTTTCCAGTCTTCCTTCGCCGGCTCGCGCGTCCTGTGTGTGACGATTCGAGCGCGAACGCGACGGTTGGCTTGGCTTGGACTCAATTGGATTACCATACCAGCGAGCGGTACTCCGGCGAGTCTCGCGGAGTGACGGGGGATTTGGTGAACCATGAAGCGCGTGAACGTCGCCGACGTGGATGGTTCAGTCACGTCGCGCGACGGCGACGGTGACGCGCGACGCGAGAATGCTACGGTGACGTGCGGAGGCGATTCAGCGACGTCGGTCGACGTCGAGTCGGCCAAACGGGAGACGAACGGTCGCGAGTCGCGAATGTTACTCGACGATAGTCTCGGCGCGCGCGTGCGACGGGCGTTGGTGTTGTGGTTTGTGTGCGCGAGGCGGGTGATGCCACAGATTCTCTTGGCGGGATTGACGGGCGCGGGCGCGCAGTGGCTGAAGAGACGGGCGTGCGACGACTCGCAGAGGTACTCAAGCGAGTGTGCGTACGCGCTGCCGATCGACGCGCACGCCGCCGTCGGGGTAATTCTTTCATTTTTACTAGTGTTTCGGGTTGTTCAAGCGTTTCGGAGGTACGAAGATGCCAAACAGGCGTTGATCGATATCAAATGCTCGATGCGGTCGTGCTTCGCGCTCGCAGACGTGGAGCTGGCGGACGCGGGGAGCAAATCGAATTCGGTGGACTCTTCGAGAGCGCATAGACTCGCGGAGATTCGCAGATTTATGGATGCATCGTATGCACTCATGCGGCAAGCTGTACGCGATTCGCGTCACGGTGTCCGCGACATCGACGCCGCCAGTGGCAAAGTGGACACGGATACGGAGGCGTTGCTCGCCGACGAGTACAGCAAGCCTTCGTTGTCTGCGGTAACGTCCATCGAAGAACGCAGAGTGCTGGCACGATTCAAAGCGCAGAGCAGGCCCGCAGTGGCGATGTCATTTATGCTGAATCAAGTGCAGAGGGCGCTTCAGGATGGTACGCTCAGCGAAAAGGCAACGCTCGAAGTGTTTAAATACTCGCAGAAAGCGCTCGATTCATATCGTGAGACGCTAACGTTGGTTGAAACCTGGGCACCGCGTGAGTACACACACAGTGTCACCGTACTACTTTTCGCATTCGTCTTTTCTATCCCGTTTGCTCTGACACAAGTCACTGATTGGAGGACGCCGTTGGTAAGTGCGACGGTGGCTTGGCTCTTTTACGGTGTCAATGAAATTTCGGTCGCGCTAGAGGACCCATTCACCTGGGCGCTTCCTTCTCATCCATTGAGAGCCATCGGGGCAAGAATACATCAGGAGATGCAAGCGTTCAACATGAAGGATGGCGTGTTCGATGACGAAATAGATGGAGAAAAGACAGACTACGAGGAGATAGACACTCAAAGCTACAAGTCGAAAAGGAAAGTGTCTTGGTTCATCACAGACTGCTTCGCATGGAGGGATACCGTATTGCCATACATCTACAAGCAACTTTTATGCGCCGCATGCGTCGGTGCTGGCGCACAATTCCTTAAAGTCGCTGTCTGTGGACACGGGATCACGAAATCTTCTGAGTGCTTAGTGACGTTTGACATCTCGGCGCATGCAGTGTTGGCCATTCCCTTATCATTCTTGCTCGTGATCAACACAGACTGGGGCTACGATCGGTATATATCGGCGAAACGTCTCATAACCTCTCTTCAGAATGACATGCGCTCGCTAGTGACGATATCTTCAATGTTCGTGGCAAGCGATGACGCGACAAAAAACAATTCTGAGTCGTCAGAGGTGAGGCGTTTCACAGACATTCTTTTCAGCTTGAATCGTATTCTCGTTCGTGAGCTGATGATTCGCGACCCGCACGGTAAGACTATAGATCTTGAGGATTGTCTAAAGACCGACGCGTATGGGTGCGGCCGCAAGTTGTGCAACCTGCTCACAAAGGAGGAAATGGATGAGGTTCGTTCCATGCCCATGCACAGTCTTACGACTTGGGCGGCGGTCCGAATCAACAATATTTTCAATCGAAACCTGCAAAGCGGTCATGTTTCTGAGAGGTTCGCTTCAGACGCGTACCGCCGTGTGTGCTCTGCGTTACAAAACGTCCAAGGTTTGTTGCGTATCATTTCAACTCCGGTACCGAAGCACTTTCGTCATTTGCTTCAGCTGACGCTGTTGTTTTATGTGTTCACAATGCCCTTTGTTTTGAGTGTTAGGTACCGCTGGCTAACCGCCATACCCTCGACGCTCGTCGCGCTGGCGTTCTACGGAGTGGCCGAAACGTCGACAGGGATGATGGAGCCTTTCGGTTGGAATGGACCACGACATGAACTCGGCGAATTGGGCACGAGGATGGGTCTTTTCCACGAGCGACTGCACGCGCTCTCATCCCACCTGACGGGCGGAAGCGATGTATGGAATACACTCGAAGACGAGCTACATGTGCTTGAGACTGTGATGCTTTCTCACACAAAGTTGATGGGGCTCGGATCTTCGTCTCTGAACTTTGACACACTCTCTCGCGCGCCCTCGATTCACTTGAAGAATATATCGAAAAGAGAGCGCGCATTTAAAAAGTTTGCACGAAAGAGCGGGATGGCACTTCGTTCAGGGTGGAGTTTCGTGACGTGTGTCCTCCACTTCAAGGGCACGGTACTTCACGACATCTTGTTTCAAATATTATTCAGCGGACTCGTCGCCCTCGTCGCAAACTTCATGAAGGTTCATTATTGCGGAGACAACGTGAAGGAAGTTCAGTCTTGCTCGGTCACGTTCGATTCAAACGGACACATCATGACTGGTGCGCTGATTGGTTTCACGATTGTGTTTAGATTGTCCATCTCTTACAAGCGCTACTACGATGGCAAAGGTGCCGTTGGCAGAATCGTAAACAACGTGCGATGTCTCAATCTTGGCATGAACACCATGATTCAGAGATGTTCGGGTGGTAATAAGACAGAGTTATCGCTTCTGTCTGATGTTCAAGAAATTCGACGACTCTCGTGCGTGCTTGTGGGTTTTATTCGTCAGACGATCCGTGAGTGTCGACATGGAATTGAGCCGTATGCCAAAGCGTTTCGGCAACCAACCACAGACGAGTTGCTCGACGATCCTCATGGATGGCCGTCCTTATCCATTCTGCTCACTGATGAAGAAAAAGTAAAATACGCCAAGTGCTCATATCACGCACGCATTGGTATTTGCAGCGCTAAAATTACACGCATCATCGAACGCAGACGCAAACAGAAACTCGTGTCAGATCGCAATGCTTTGGACATGATTTACTGCGTGCACTCTTGCATCGACGCTAGCACAGACATCGAGCGCATCTTGGCGAGCGGAATGCCGCAACCATTCGTGCATCTCATAGATATCGCATTGTTTTGGTTTACAATCTCTGTACCGTTTGTCTTTAGTGTCAACTATAAATGGTTAGCACCGCTACCGGCAATGCTGGTTTCGACTGCACTGTACGGCATCGTACAACTTGGAAGCATCTTGGAGGATCCTTTCGGCTGGGAAGATCCCAAACACGATCTCACAAAAGTGAGCTGGTCGATTTATACCGAATCATTCGCGATACATGAATCTTCATTCCGCACGCTCGGTCGGGATGAGAAGGGGATTCGCTCGGGCATAGACTCCCTCATACTCAGCGGGGCTGGCGCGCCGAAGGCGCTGCGACAACCAACCACACTGGAAGCAATCCGTCGTCGTCGTGGCGGTGAACGCTCGGACTCGAGCTCATACATTATGCGCCTATTGAAAGTTCGTGGCACGGTTTTCCCTTTTGTCTGGCCGGTCATGATGATCGTAATGTTGATTGGTATCGGCGCACAATTCGTGAAAATAAAAATATGCGGCGATGGCGTCACAGATCACACTCAATGTGATCTCATCTTCGCGCCTAGCGCTGTATCCATCATCGGGCGCATCTTCACCTTCGTGATTGTGTACCGTTTCTTTTTTGCGTTTCAGTTGTTCTACGAAGCGAAGACGGGTATCTATGACATCTTTCATAATCTCTTCTTGCTCAACGTGCAGGCTTGCTCGTTCCTTGACGACGATCCAACGGGCAACAAACGTGACAGAGGTCAAATCGATGTCAAGGCTGAGATATTGCGAGGAACAAGTCGGCTTATCGATACGATGAACCGAGTTCTGTACGAGCGTGCCGATGATTGCACGTTGACCGTGTACGAAAGATTGCTGGATCAGCCCATCTTGAAAATCGCGACGGATTTAGTGTCACTAATTGAGGGAGCTAGACTCGGCGGTCACCTGGGAAACAGGCACGCGTCGATCATGGTGGACGCCGTCAACAAAGCTCTTCGCGCGCACTCCTCGTGTAAGCGAGCGCAAATCGCATCCGTTCCGTACGGAGTGAAGCACATGCTCAACTTGGTTGTGCTCGTGTGGTTGATTTCTGCGGCGAGCGTCCTCGTCGCCACCTTCAAGTACATGACATGGCTACCGCTCGGAGTGCTAGCGATTATTCTGTATGGATTATTGGCCATAGCGCGGTTTATGGAAAAACCATTCCGAGCGCAATCATGCGAAATCGATCTGCACGCAATCAGGAAATCCCTCGTAGAGTCTTGCCTTGACACGCATGTGCACTCTTCAGCGCGCGTCGACGCCGCGGGGAGCCTTGAAAAATGTGTCGACGGCACCCAGGCGCGCGCTGAGAGCAAGCCTCTCACCGACGAATCTGCAGCGATGGCTGACGTCCCTTCGGCTTGGACGTTCCCCACACAGCGGCGATTCCGCGGCGCTAAGTGGGGACTGTTTCTGGAATGGTTTGCGTTCCGCCAGACGTTAGTCATCCCGCTGTTACCGCACGTGTTGCTCGCGTGCGGTTGGTCCGTCGGCGTTTATTTCATCGCACACTCGGTATGCACAGAATCAGAGCTGTACGAAACCTTGCAATGCCGGATACTCATCGGAGATGAAGCGCACGTCGTCTCTACTCCGATCTTTGGTTTCTGCATCGCGTACATTCTCAGCGCCGGCTTTGCGAGGTACTACTCGGCTCGAAAGTCGCTCGACGACTTGTTTGATAACGCCAGACATCTCACGATGGAACTGCGTGTTCTCTTTCCAGAAGGCGTGGATAAAGTCAAAAGAGATTACTCCACCGAGTTGCTCCACGAGCTCGACTCTTTGGTTGCGCTGATACGCCAATCCATTCGCGAAGCGCGCATCGGGTTCCCGAAAGCACTGGACGTGCACTCGTCATGCTCTCTATCCGGATCCGCGTTAGAAGACGATTTTGTCGGTACACCGTCGACGAAAGACTTCATGATGCCGGCGGAGCGAAACGAATACGCCGGCTGTTCGGCGAACATGCGAGTCATCAAATGCTTTGCGCGTTTGCAGCGCAGTATTTCAATGCTTCGTCAATTTGACGACGTGTACGAACAACGACGATACCGACTTCATAGAACCGTCGCGGCGATCGTCGACGCATGGAGCGAGTGTGAAGCGGTTTTGACGACGCCGGTTCCGCCGTACTACGTGAGCTCCATTCTCATCATTTGCGTCGTTTTCGTCGCCACGGCACCCCTCGCGTGGATTTCTTCTTACGGCAAAGCCGTCGTCATCCCGGTCGCCATCCTCACGTTCCTCGTGTACGGCGTCCTGTACGAGGCGCAGCAGCTCATGAATCCATTCTCATGGGCGCCAACTTCGCACGATCTCAGCGCTTTGGGATTACGCGTTTCGCGACTCTCGCAGACGCCGAAAAAAATTCATCATTGAAAATCTGAAATATGTAATACAACTCATCTTCTCAGGCAGACAAACGCTTTCTACCCTTCCTACGTCGGCGAGCGAGCACACGTCGCCCACCCGCCGTCGACATTCTCGACCTATACCCGTGTCTACGCTTACGCACGAGATTACTCGGCTGATACGTCCTCTTTGTGTTGCAAAGCATCCCATCCTCAGTCGCGTCTTCGCCGCCGCGCGTCGCCGGATCTTCAATCACAACATCCGTCACCGCGCCCTCGCCGTAATCCTCGCGCGGAAGATTGACGTAATACCCACGACTCGGTGCGATGATCGCCTCGCTCGCGGCTCGAATCGCGGCTCGCACGCGCGCCGCGTCGTCCGCCAGACGACCCTCGTCCAAAACAAACGATCCCAAACCCGAACTCAGCGAACCCGCCGTCGTCGCCGTCGTCGTCGTCGTCGCGCCGCGTTCCATCACCGCAATCTCCCGCGCGTCGAACATCCAACCCGACGCCGTCATCGTCGTCGTCGTCGTCGTCGTCGTCGTCGTCGATAGCTTCCCTCGGTCGTACGCACCCACACCCACACCGTCGTCCTCCTCCTCGCGCGTCGCCCCACGGTCGTTCGTCGACGCCCGCGGCGCCGTTCGCGCGCTCGAACCGACGACCAATCGGGACGCGCGTCCTCGACCCGCGCGCGCGACGAGCGACATCATCGTCCGTCCTTCCGCCCGTCGCGTCGCGTCGAGTTTTCTCGAGTTTTCTCGAGGTTTTCTCTCGGAAAGGCTCGTCTCGTCTCGTCTCGTCTCGGAAACATCGAATCGTTTCTCGGAAACATCAAAACGCGCGTCCGTCATCGTCGCGCGCGACGTCAGTCGGACGCGGGCGACGTCGGGAACGACGCGCGGTCGGTCGGGTTGGATTGTTTAAATTTATCGTCGATCGAATCGTCGATCGATCGATCGATCCATAGCGCGCGGGCGCGCGCGAACGCGTCGGTCGGCTCGGCAACGGAATCGGAAACGCCGCCATGGTTTCGACGACGAAACGAAACGCGCTTCGCGATGCGGTCGGACGCCGATCGGGGACGACGTCGAAGGCGTCGGGGATTATTCATCGGAAATTCGGTGAGGGTGAGGCGCTGTTCGAGCGGTATTACCGCGCGCAGGGGATTTGTTCGACGAGTGATTGCGATGGTGACTTCGAGCGCTTTCTCAACGCTTTGCGAACGCCGTTACCGGCGACGTTTCGGACGCACGCGAATCACCCGGGGAGGAAAACCGTAAACGACGCGATTGAAGCGACGAATCTCGCGGTCCGCGTCATGGAGAACGCGTGGGAGGCGATGAATCCGTCGGGGGAGATGAAGAGAGGACGGCCGGCGGTGCCGCGAGAACTGTTGGACGTGTTCGAGCAAAGCGCGAAGAATGGAACGGGGGCGAGACAGGAAATCGTGAGCATGCTTCCGGTGTTGGCGCTCGATCCTAAACCCGGGACGAGAGTTTTAGATGTGTGCGCGGCGCCCGGACAGAAGACGATGCAGTTGTTGGAACGCGTGCGGCCGACGAGTGGAGAGGGAACGGCGGGCGTCGTACATGCGAACGACGCGCATCCGGGGCGAGCGAGAACGCTTTTAGACGCGATAGATCGTCACGGGCGTTCGGTGGGAGAACGCGTTGGTTTGCTCGTCACGCGTGCGTTCGGACAGGATTTACACTGTCCGTTGTTTGCGAATGGGGATTTGAAGAGGGAGTCGCGGCGCGTCGAGGCGATTTCGTCAGATGTCGAACGACGAGACGCGTTGATTGAGTTGGGCGGGTACGATCACGTGTTGGCAGACGTTCCGTGTTCGGGAGATGGGACGATTCGTAAGGATCCAGACGCGCTCGTTCGATGGCACACGGGTATAGGGAACGAGTTGCATACAACGCAATTAGCGGTGGCCAAGCGGTGCGCGCGATTGCTTAAACCGGGCGGCACCATGGTGTATTCGACGTGTACGTTCAATCCGATTGAAGACGAAGCCGTCGTCTGTGCGCTTCTCGCGGACGAAGATTTATCGCTAGAGCTCGTTCCGGTGGATTTCGATAAAATACAAGGCAGAGAGGGTTTGTCGTCTTGGAAAGTGGGGGAGAATCACGTATGCGAAGACGCCTCGGACGACGCCGACGTCGCCATCAAGTGGTTCGCAGACTTGAAGAGCGCTACGAAACAGGGCGTGGGACGTTACGTCTCAAGCATGTGGCCTCCTGAAAAGAATGTGATTAAAAAGTTCAAAATTGAGCGATGTCGGCGGTTTCTGCCGCACGATGCGAACACTGGTGGTTTCTTTGTGGCGAAATTACAACGGAGAAACGACGAAGACGTTCGTCGCGCATTCGCGTCCTTCATCGAGAGCGAGCTCGAGCTGCGCTGTCACGGGCCAGCGGCACAAAAAAGCGAGAAGAAGAATAAGAAGCGAAAGGTTACATCGATGGAAGAGCGAGACGAGGTGTTGGATCGTCTCGTGCCTGTTCATAGAATGTCGAAAGAACTCGCTCAAACGCTTCGAGAGAGATTTGGTTCAAAAAATGTACATTATTCGATAGATTCGAGTCGTAAGCACGTGTACGTGGGCGTGTCGACGGCGAGCGCGGTGTTGGATCGCGCGTGCGGCGAGTCCGTGAGACTAGCCAGAAACGGGATTTTACTTCTTCGACCGGATGAAGAGGTGAATGCAGAGTCGGACGACGCATCGTGGAGCGCGCTGCTTGACGAGTTACAGCTCACGAGCGACGGCGTGGAGGCGTTACGCACGCTTCATCAATCGCAAAAGCTCCCGACTTCTTGGCTACCGTGTCTTCCGACGGAGATAGGCGCCGTGTTAGAACTCGAAGGGGATGCAGTGAGCGTCGACGAGCTTTCAGACCAAACGCAAAAGCTGTGCTCCAAGCTCTCGTGCGTCGGCCCCGTCGTCATGTGTCTGCGCAAAAAATCTGGCGACGTCATTTTCGCCGCGCCCGCAGTGTTTGACGGGAAATCCATCCGACTTCCCGGTAGAGTCGCGAGCGACGACGACGACGCGTTGCAGCGTTTGCGCGAATCACTTCGTGACGCAGCGGGTGGTGGAGCTCATCGAAAGCGCAAAAAGTCTCTCAAGGATGTGCAGAATAAAAAACCGTAGAAGCGACGACGACGGGTGGCGGTCGAAACAGACGTGCGTTTGTTACTTAGCGTGTAATTGAAGAAAGCTACGTGTATAGTTATGGATTCGAACAACTCACTTCTTCTTTTTGATGACGGTGCCTTCGGACAAGTCGTCGTCGTTCGTGCCATCCGACACCTTGCGCGTACCCTGCGGTAACGTTGGCGAGGACGCCTTTTGGCTCGCGTCAATGGTTGACTGCACCTTCGACGCGGCATCCTTGGCGAGCGAAGCCGCCTTCTCCAAGTTCTCTTTACTCGCCACACTCTTCGCCGTTTCCGTCACAACCTTGGCGACATCATCCGTCTTGATGGAACTCACCTTGTTGATGAATCCGTAAAAGGCTTCCTTGCTACCACCCTTCTTCGTCGTCGCCTTGGTTTCCACCTTGGGCGCTGACGGTGCAGGCGGCGGCTTCGCCACAGCCTTGACTGGCTCAGGCTTCTTTTCAACAGGCTTCGGCGCTGAAGTCGTGACCGGCTCGGGCTTCGTCTCAACGACCGGCTCGGACTTGGCAGCCTTGACTGGCTCGGGCTTCGTCTCAACGACCGGCTCGGACTTGGCAGCCTTGACTGGCTCGGGCTTCGTCTCAACCTTGGTCTCTTCCTTCTCACTCTTCACCTCCTCCTTCTCGACAACCGTTGTCGTCTTTGCGCCATCCGCGATCTCCTCCTTCGTCACAACCGGAAGCGGGATACCCGCGTCCTTGGGCATCAATTCGGCGTAGATGCGCTCAATTTCGGCTTGGTCGACGTTGTAACCACCCATGTATGCGTCGCGGTTCGAGTAGGACTCCTCAAAGTCGTACAAACCGGTCGTACCGAGCGCACCCGAACCGTAAGAGCTGCTGCTGCTCTTGTACGAGGTGCTGCTGTAGGAATCGTAGTCGACGGCCGTCGGAGTGATGGTGTAATCCGAGCCGTACGCGCCGTACGAGCCGCCCGCGCTGCTGCTGCTGCTAAACTCAGACGTAAAGTCGAATCCGCTCTCCATCGAGGGCGCGTTCAGCTCCACGACCGTGTTCGTCTCCATCGCCATTGTTTTCGCCGCTGTCACATCTTCGCCCGCCAAACGCGCGGCCCACTTGGCGGACGTCGAGCTCGACTCGCCCGAGGCGATGATCTCCTTCGCCTTCACCTTCGCCTTGGACATTTTCGTCTTATCCTTAAGCTTCGCCTCCTCAGCCGCCTTGGCTGCGCGCTTCTTGTAGTATAAATAACCCACCACTGCCGTCGGCATCGCAACGTACAACGGCATGGCGTACAACAGCGCGCACGCGTACTCTGCAGCGGCAAACGTCCACGAAGCCAAGACGCGCGACAGCGTCAACAACACCGCCGCGATGGACATGAAAGGCTTGGCGCAAAGCATGCCAAGAAATTTAGAGTACATCCCGCTCGGGTTGGCGATGAAAGACTCGGCCGCCGCCGCCTTGGTGCCGCTCGACGCTGGCGTCAACAGCACGGATTGCAAAAATGAAAACACGTTGATGCACCCCAAAATCGCCGCGTCGTACGCGTCCAACACGAGATCCACAAAGTAATCCACTCCCGCCGCGACGAGATCCACGACCGATCGCGCCAAAGTCTGCGCCGGAGCCAATAGCGGAAACGTCGCTGAGACATCGCTGTACGCGAACGCCGCAACCGCCGCACCGACGCACGCCAGGACGATCGCGCGCTTCCCGCCGCCGCTCGAGCCCGCTTCGCCCTCCTCGTCCTCGTCGTCGAAACTCGCGCTCATCGTCGCCGTCGTCACCGCCTCCGTCGTCGTCACCGTCGTCTCACTTTCCATCGCTTCTTCGCTCCAATAACTCGACGTCGCCGCCGCCGCCGCGCGCATCGTCGGCACCAAACCCGCTCGTCGTCTTCGTCTCGGCTCGACCACCGCGGCCGCGACCGTCGCCCTCCTTCGCGTCGCGTCGATCCTCGTCGTCATCGCCACCCGCGCCGCGCGTCCGCGTCCGCACCGCACCACCGCGGTTTTAGACAACGCACGCGTCGTCATCGCCGGCGTCGTCATCGTCATCATCGTCCGTCCGTCCGTCCGTCGATGCCGACGATCGTTTCAAAGAATGGAACGTTGAACGCGCCCTCGCTGGATTGGTGAATCGATCGTTCGAATCCTTCGAATCGTCCGTTCGAATCTTCCGTTCGAATCGTTCGATCGCCCGCTCTCAACCCGTCGCTCGATTCGATGCGTTCGGTACCGCGATGCGCGTCGCTCTGACGACCCGACCCGGCGCGCATTCGCACTCGCGCTCGCGCTCGCATTCGCATCCATTCCGTTCCATCCATCCAGCCGCGACGCGCGCTCCGTGTGTGCGCCACACGGTACTAAACCGAATGAGAATACGGGACGTAGTTCCCCTTTTCGTTGCTCGTACACCCGTGTGATGGGTGTGTGATATGATGGGATGGGTGGCGTGCATACCGGGTTCACGTATGATAATACTGTCTAGGAGCGCGCATTGCATGTGTGAATGACCGATGTGCTCGTGTGTGTACCCGCGGGAGGGAGGGACGGACGATACACAGAAAGCTCTTAATGTATTACAGTACGTACACTAGATGTGTATTGAACGAAATTATTAAACTATCCATGTATACATACGCGTGTGCTCGGCGTCCACTGGCGGCGGCCGGCGACGTTCGACGCTCGACGCGACGGAGGGACGGACGTCACACGACGGCGACCGCGGGCGCGACGCGTCGTGGATAGAGATAGGGGGCACCGAACGCGCGGTGAGAGGGGACGTCCGCGCGTGCCGCGTCGCGTCGACGTCGTGGCTCGGCGTGTCGTGAATATAGTTGGGGAAGCGCCCGGTGGAGCGGATGACGACGACGACGACGACGACGCGATCGTCGTACGGGAAACGATCGGGACTCAGGGCTTTTTACGTCGGACGCGGGGCGCCGCTGTGCGCGGTGAGCGCCAGAAAAAGCTTTACGAGGGAGGAGCGCGCGACGGAGGTTGGTCGGGATGACGACGCCGACGCCGACGACGCGAAGCGACGGTCGAAGAAGAAACGAAAGACGACGGTGAAGACGACGACGATTGTGGATGATGTGACGTACGCGTGCGCGACGAGCGAGGGTGGGGTGGCGCTCGTGCGGGCGAGGACGACGACGAGAAGTCGAGAAGGAGACGCGGCGGCGGAGCGAAACGCGGCGGCGACGACGAAGGAATTGGCGCGAGACGACGGGGATGGGGAAGCGATGACGTCGATTGCGATGGATTCCAAGGCGAGCAAGGTTTTTTGTGCGAGTCGGAACGGACGGGTGGTGCGGTACGACGTCGTGGAGACGAGTGCGAGCGCGACGAGGGACGCGGACGTTTCGTTGAAGAGAGGCAAGACGTGGAATCCGCATAAGAGCTCGCCGGTTTTGGACATGTGCGTCGATTCCACCGGGACTTTGTTGTGCACCGGGAGCGCCGATCGCTCGGCGCGAATTTGGGACATTGAACGCGGGTATTGCACGCACGCGTTTCGTGGCAAGCACGGCGGGGCGGTGACGGCGACGGCGTTTCATCCGAGTCCGAGCGTCGCGCGCGCGTACACGGCGGCGGATGACGGTTCGGTCGCCGTGTGGTCTCTCAACGCGAACGCCTCCGCGGGAAAGACTAAGAGCAAGAATGACAACAGTGGATGCGTCAAGTTTATCGAGGATGCGCACGTGAGCGCGGTTACGGCGATTCGAATCGACGTCGACTCGAACACGCTGCTCACGGCGGGGCGAGATCGCGTCGTCAAGACGTTTGATTTAGACACGCTCAAGCCCCGGTCGACGACGGCGGTGCACGAATCCATCGAAGACTGCGTCATACTGAGCGCACAGTCGGAAATCGTGAGGTTGGGCAAGGTGAAACCACCGGTGGGTGGCAAGGGGGTGATTTTCGCCGTCGTCGGCGACGGCGGACGCGTTCGCGTCTGGCGCGAGGGATCTGCCAAGCATTCCGTCGAATCCGCCCCGCTCGTCGCCGGAAAATCGCTCACGAAAGGGGGCGAGGACGAAGAAGATGATTTTGAAGCTGCCGCTGGAGCGTTCACGTCGTGCGCGCTCACGCACGGCGGTGACCGTTTGATGGCCGTGAGTGGAGATGCTCGATTGCTCACATACAAAGTCGACGCCGAGACGACGGCGCTCGAGATTGAGAGAGAGATTGTCGCCAACACGGACGAGGTCATCGGCTTATCATTCGTTCCAAGTTCCAAAACAGCCGCCACCGCCGCCTTGGTGGATGTCGACGAGGACGACGACGGAGCAGAGGTGTCGCTCGCGTCCATGTCATTGGCGCCCAAGGAGATGGCCGTCGTGACCAACTCGCCGACCGTTCGCATCTTTGATCCGACGACAATGTCGTGCGTCGGCTCCCTCGCTGGCCACAGTGCCGTTGTGCTGTGCGTCGATTCGGTCATGGCGACGGATGGAACCCCGCTCATCGTCACGGGGGCGAAGGATCACACGGTTCGGCTGTGGGACGCGGCGACGCGCACGTGCGTCGCCGTCGGGGAAGGGCACGTCGGTGCGGTCGCCGCTGTGGCGTTCCCGCCGCAGTCGGCGAAAGGTGCGCCGTTTGTCATTTCAGGTGGCGCCGATCGCGTGCTTCGCGTCTGGGACGTCGATGCCGCTCGACGAGAAGCCGACGGAGAGCTGACGGCGACGGCGGCGACAGTCGCGCACGACAAATCTCTCAACGGCGTCGCCGTTGCGCCGCACTTGCGATTGGTCGCCACCTGTTCGGCGGATAAAACGGCAAAGGTGTGGAAAATGCCCGATTTAGTACCGGTCGTCACCCTTCGCGGTCATCGTCGCGGTGTCTGGGCGTGCGCGTTTTCTCCCACGGATAGAGTTTTGGCGACAGCGGGTGGGGACAAGACGGTTAGAATTTGGAGCGTGGACGATCGAATGAACAGCGACACGAACGGCGCGTGTCTGCGCACTCTCGAGGGTCACACCGCTGCCGTGCTCAGCATTCGCTTCCTCTCTCGAGGTACGCAATTGGCCACGACAGCGGGTGATGGTTTGCTCAACGTGTGGAATGTAAACTCGGGATCGTGCGCGACGTCGGTCGACGCGCACGACGACAAGGCGTGGGCCTTGGCCGTGGGAGGCGACGGCGATTGGATCGCGACAGGTGGTACGGACGCGTCGATGTCTCTCTGGCGAGATTCCACGACGACGACGACGGCTGAAGCGGCTCAAGAGCACGCGCTGATGGTGGAGCAAGAGCAGGCGTTTTTTAACGCCGAGCGAGCGGGCGAGGTGACAAAGGCGATCGATTTAGCTCTCAGTCTTCAGCGTCCGGGAGCACTTCTCCGCGTGCTCACTAAGTTGATGAATGAAGACCACGCGAACGGCGACGCTCGTCTCCGAGAGTGCGTTGGGCCGCTGAAAAAGGAAAAACTCACGAAGGTGCTGCAGTGCGTTCGGGAATGGAACACGAATAGCAGAACGTGCCACATCGCCCAACACGTGCTCGCCGCCGTGTTCCGTACGCACGGCATGGATGAGCTCAGCAAAGTCCCAGGCATTACGCAAATCATCGAGGCTTGTCGCGCGTACACGATGCGTCATCAATCGCGTCTTCAACGCATTTATCAAGGCACATTTATGGTGGACACGCTCTTGTCGCGCAACGGAAACATCGCTGATGATGAAGAGAGCGTCGAACAGTTGCGAAAGTCATACGAGCGCATCGCAGATCATGGATTTTGGCGATTAGAGGGTCAGGCTGCCGAAAACGCGGCGTTGGCTGCCGAAGACGCAACCGTAGCTGAGGAGACGCCATCCTCCGAAGACGAACCCGAGGATGTGGCCGACGACGCGATGGAGGTTGAAGAGGATGAGGAGAGCGACGAGGAGGATGAGGAGAGCGACGGGGACGAGGACGAGGACGAGGATGAAGATGAAGATGTGAGCGAAGAGGAGGAGACAGTCGAAGAACCGGCGGTTGACGAAGTCAAAGCCGCGGATCTCGTGCCTACGCCCGCCAAGCTCTCCCGAATGAACGCCATCAAACGCCTCGCCACCTCTATGCAAGACGAGCGAAAGCTCATGCGAGATCCCTCCCCGCGGCACACGCGATCGGGTAAGAAGATTGGTTTTAAGTAGACGAGAGAATTTGAATAGTCATATGGTCGTATTTCATTCACGCTACAACCGCGCCCGCGCCCCTGGAACGCCTACAACCTGCTAATAAACCTGCTAAATCGATTTCCCCATCGGTACGCGTCTAGTCCCGACGCCGTACGCAAACGTACATTTAGTTGTACTTGACGAAACCAATGTCCTTGGCGTATTCGCGGAAGCACTGACGGCAGATGTTCAAGTTGTACTTGCGGATAATCGCCCACTGGTTTTCGCACACGCGGCTGCGCAGTCGAAAAGAAAAACAAAACGTCAGTCCTCGCGCGCTCCTCGAATAAACCACATCGTCGCGTCAACTCTCGCCCGTGATCACGGCCGCCCGCGCCGCCCGCGCCGTTCACACATCCTCGCTCGCCGCATCCGCGATCCACGGGCGCGACGGCGGAACGTCCGCGCGACGCGAAGCGGAAACATTCGACTCGAGACAAAACCCAAGCCAAAGCCCTAGTCCACGCATCCACGTCTCGCCCCTCGCGTCGTCGCCACACCGCCCGTCCACGCCGAACCACCCCAACGACGCTCGCGAAGACTTTGAAAAATAATCTCTCCGCCGTCTCCGCGTCTCATCCGTCGTCGTCATCGCTTCACCGCGTCCACACCGACGTCAAACCCCTCGCTCGTCGATCCGCCGCACGCGAACCTGCTCGTCGTCGATCCCTCCTTCCAATCTCGCGTCGCGTCGCGTCGTCGACACGCACCATCGGCGGGAGCCCTTGCCGTAGTTGGCCGGGTGAGAGGCCCAAACGTCGTTGTGTCCCATGTTTGCTCGGTCTTTGCGTGTGCGTGCGTGTTACGCGTCGCGGAAAGGCGGATCGTCCCATCGCTTCGGGCGAGAGAACCGTCAGCGCGCGCGAGTTCATCCGAGAGACCGCCGGTCGTCCGACTCTTGGAATGCCCGGTTTTGAAAAACGTCAACTTTCATGGTTCTTGAACCGTCAACGTATCCACAGGGCTATCGTGATCGAGCGTGTTCGAATGTACTATCACGTACTCTGGTGATTGTAAGGGTAGGAATTTGATTTCAGAATCGGACACATGGGATAGTTGTGTTACTTTTTACGCGTTTCGAAACTCCCGCTCGAAATCGGACTGCGCGCACCCGGGGCGGGCGACGCGACAGCGCGACGGACGCGGCGACGCCCCGCGAGGAGTGGGAACGGTTACGTCTTTACGGTCGTTTACACCCTCGGACGTCATGGGTGGATGCTCGAAGGATGCGCGCGGGTGGACGACGCACCGGTGGGTGCCGACGATGCCGTTGCCAAAGCTGAAGGGAGGCGCTGACGAGGCCCCGATGAACGCGGGTCGGCGACGACGACCGCGAAGAATGGGCGGCGGAGGGTTTCTAGCGAACGCGAGCGGGGCTGGGATGACACCGGCGGTGGGTGACGAAGATGATGGTGACGAGGAGGGCGCGCGGCGCGCGAGACGGGCGTTGGAGACCACGCTGACGGAGGAACCGACGACGAAACTCAAACTCCCGTCGGCGATGCACGGACTCGAGCTCGCCGGGCTCGGCGTGCGCGTCAAGAGAATAACCGCGATCGGGGTCAAGGTGTACGCGTGCGGGATTTACTTTGACGTCGACGCTTTAAAGCGGGCGATGGAGGAGGACGTCTCGACGGTTGACGGTTTGGAGCGCTCGCGCGCGTGCGAGCGAAGCGTTCGGCTCGTCTTTGCCCGGAAAGTCGGCGGGGCACAAATCTCGAGCGCGCTTGCGGAACGAATTCGTCCGAAACTCCCCCAAAATTCGGCGTCTCTGGCAGAGTTTGAGGGGATTTTCGCCGGGTTGACTTTTGAACGCGGCGTCTCGCTAGACTTCCGCGCTTGCCCGTCGGGATCGCTCACGACGTCCATTCGCGGGAAACCCGTGTTAACGATCGACGATCCGAGGCTCGCCGACGCGTTGTTTGACGCGTACATAGGGTCGGATCCCGTGATTCCGGAACTCAAGTCCCAGGCGAGCGCCTTTGTCGCCAAATTGCGCGCTTAGTCACACTTAGTTTTCATGGTAACGGTAACGGTATGGTTAAACAGTAAGTACCGTAAGGTTAAACATTCCGTACACAAACGTCTTTTCACATTCCGAAACAATCGAGGCACCTGCTCCTTCACAACACGACGCTCGCGCCGCGCGGTCGACTCCCGCGGCGACGACGCTCGCCGTGGGATTTACCGTTGCGTTTGACTTGGACGACTCGCGCGCATGCCCGCTCGCGGGCACCGACGATCGCCGCGCGCGACGCGGACGCGGCTCTCGGACGTGGCTGTGCGAGTCTTGTCCCGATGCGTTTGCAGAGCGCCGATCCTCTGCCTCTCGTGCGTCGCCGGTGCCGTCGCGTGCGCCGCGCTGGCGGTGTGGGGGATGCCGGAGGCGTTGGTTTTACAGACGGAATTGGAATCGTACCGCGCGCGAGGGACGCCGAGGACGACGCGCGCGATCGCGGCGGCGTTGGCGACGTTGGGAAGCGAATCGGCTCCGATGTCGTCGTCGACGGCGAGGCAAAGGAGAAGACGCGTCTTGGCGGTCGATGGGTCGGTTAACGAGACGTCGCTGATGCCACCGCCGGTGTCGTCGAATGGAGCAGTACCGCCGATGGGGATCCCGCCTCCGTCTGTGCCGCCTCCGTCGCCGTTCGTCGGTCCGGCGCCATCGAGACGGTTGCGTTCGTCTTTCGATCGGATATTGCTCGGGATGTCGAGCAAGGCTGGCGTTGACGGTGGGACGGGCGAGGATGAGTTTCACGTCGTCGTATCTCAAGCTAAAGCGGTATATGAGGGTGAAAACGCCTCGGTGGTGTCTCTAGAGCGGGCGTTGACGCAGGCGTGCGTGTTGAATCGAGAGATTAGCAATAGCTTTCAATTCGAGGACGTGTGCGAACGAGACGGATCTGACGATTGCGTGAAGACGTTTAGCATTTTTGACGTTTCAAACGTGTACGCCACGATGGGTGTTTTAGATGTTTATGAATCGTTCGTGAGACTTGGCGTCGCGAGTGGGTACGACGAGGTTGCCGCGAGGATGAATTTCATACGGGCGAGATGCGCGTACGCGCCGATTACGCGTCAATCGATGTACGAGGCGCATTCGGCATTGTGCGATGAGGTTGACGCGTGTCACTCGGCGCCGTGTGAAGATGAGTCTCCGAGATGTATGATTGGTGAGTTTAAAATTGATATATGTGACTTTATGTCCAACGTGGAGCCTTCTGTCGAGGAAGTGTTGCGCGTCGCGAGCGTTCCCACGAGCCTGGAGGGTGACAGTCGCTCGTGCGACATTGATATCGACAGCGTGTTGCACACCGTCTCGGGCGCTTCCGTGCTCATCACCTGGGCGTCGAGGTGGGACGTCATCGAGGCTATGGCTGCACCGTTTGGAATGTTGATAAGTAACGGTATGCTTCCGGGAACCGAGTCTGGCTATCAAAGGATTCGTCTCGTCTTTCGTCTCAAACGCAATGGCGCCGCGGGAACGACTTGGGTCAAGAACATTGGTGCTAGCATCATCAAAGACTTTAACGATGACATATCTGCGCGCATGTTGGGTGTATCCGCCACGTGGAGGCACCACAAAGCTTACGACTCGCTGCTTTCCGATCAACTCGAAACGGATATGATGTTCGCTATTGGATCTCTCGCCGCAACCTTGGCGCTTATTCTGCTCATCACGCGCTCGATAGTGTTGGCAATCGTAGGTGGATCTCTGTGTATCGTCGGAACGACTGTGTTGACGCACGCGATATACTTTGGCGTGTACGCCAGGCAGTGGTTCGGTATCATTCACGTGAGCGGCGTGTTTCTGAGCATTGGCCTGGCGGCGGACGACATATTCGTCATCAATTCTCACTGGCACATGTCCCAAAAATACGTCGAGCAGACAGAAAACATGACGACCCGACAGTGTATTGAAAGCCGCATGGACTGGACGCTCAAACACTCCATCTTGTCGATCGGTGTGACTTCGTGCACGACTGCCGCCGCGTTCGCTTCAAACATTCCATCAAAAATACCTCCGGTACGCCTGTTTGGAGTGTACATGGCTACGCAAGTGATAGTTCTCTTGGTCGTCACGAGCGTCGTCATACCTTCGTTACTGGTACTGTTGGAGAGATGGAAGCACCTGTCTATGTCGAGGAGCCAAATCGCACCCGCGGAGATTCCACGAACTGTTTCGTCGTGTTATTCGCGCTCTCACGTGGGTCGCAGGGCGACAGTGGACTTGGGAGAGTTCTTAGTGCTCGAGCGAGTCATTCATCGCCGAGTATTTTCCGTCCCGTCCGAGTGTCTCGCGCTGGATCATCATTTAGATACGCTTCCATTGATTCAAGGCGCTAGTACGCGCGCGGAACCGCCACGGCCGCCTTTTGCCTCATTTTACGCGCGCGCAAATGCGGGGTTCTTCTGGATGATGCGATGGAAGCGCACTCTCGTCGCCATTGCCGCGTGCTTCTTCGCGGCATCCATATATGTTGCGTTAAGAATCACTAGCGATTCGGGAAACGCGCCATTATCTCTCTGGCCGTCGAATTCTCCGATACACGCCTACACGGCAACGTCGCGTGATTTCAACATCACTCAATACGAGGAATCAGTCATAATTCAATTTACATTTGGCGTCGACGACGAGCGATCTGCAAAGTCGGCAATCGCTGATAAGACGTTGAAATATCAAGGCGCGCCAGTTTGGTTGGATCAACCGACCGAAGCCGATTTTTGGTTTTCCAGAGTGGCATCGCAAAGATGGTTACTCAATTTATGCGACCGCCTAAAGTCTGAAGAAATGAAACCAAACGTGCTCTCTAGAAACGCGGTGAACTGCTGGATCTCTGACGTCGACGAATGGTTGAAACATGGCGGGCTCGATAGCGCGCATCCCACTGGGCTGCCGTTACCGCGCGATGAGTTTCAAGAAGTCGTTACTCAATTTGCAACGAACGCTAACTCGTACGGCTTGCTCAGATTCCTGAAATCGAAGGAAGATTGCGAAAAGTATCGCGACGGGGACCCGTTGTGCGTCGCCTTTAGTGGCGTGTCTTTCGTGGCTCGCACCCAACGCACTGATCTAAGAACGCTTAGACAATCGCACTCTTACTGGTATCAATTTTTTTCGCTACGCCTCGATGATGGTCCAATCGAGACTCGCTCTTCATTCATGAGTAGCGATGGCTGGGTATTGGCTGACACGGTGACAGAGCTCAGACAAGCTGCACTTTTTACCGTTGCATACTCCCTAGTCTTGGCTTTCGTCGTGCTCTTCGCTTGCACGAGAGACTTCGTCGTGTCGATGCTTGCGACGATTTGCATCGCCTCGGTGACGTGTGATTTCATCGCATTCATGATACTACGGAACGTCCCTCTCGGGCTCATCGAATCCGTTTGCGTTTGTCTAATCGTCGGACTAAGCATAGATTACATCGCGCACGTCGCTGTCGCCTACGTCGCGACTCGAAACGAGTCGCTATCAAAGGAGGAGCGAGTCCAAGCCGCGATGCACACCGTCGGCGGCGCCGTCGCTGCTGGTTGGCTCTCCTCGGTCATTGCCAGTCTCTTCCTCCTCGGCGCGACGGTCGTCTTCTTCACCACATTCGCCAGTTTTATAGCCTTTACGCTCACGATGAGCTTTGTGCACGCCTTATTCGTGCTCCCCGCGCTCTTGGCGTGCTTCTGTTGATACGTTCAAGTACTCTGTAATGTACCGGTAATAAAGTGTAGACACTTTTCGCCCGAGCCACCTTCACTTTACGACGCGAGATAGACGCCACGCGCGAGAGAGCTTTCCATCCTCTCGCGGTGATGACGTCTCTACAAACGCAGATCGAAGCCTACGCGTTTCGCGCCTTGCTCGCGCATTTACGCTCGAGAACCGACGTGCAAAACATAGACTTGATGAATCTCTCTGGTTTTTGTCGAAACTGTTGCGCCAAGTGGACCCTCTTGGGAGCGCAAAAGGTTGGGTTTCCGATGACGTACGACGAGGCGACGGAGTACGTGTACGGCGAGCCGTACTCAGAGTGGAAAAAGAAGCACCAGGCTAAGGCGACGGAGGAACAGATGGCGGCGTTTAACGCGAATCAGCACTTGCACGCCAAGCACGACGGGTTAGACATGGACAAGGCAAAATCATCGAACGGTGGGGCGGCGAGCGGGATGGCGCCGATCGGTTCTGGTGAGTTATCAGAAGTGTGCTGCACTCCTGCCGACGCGTTGATCGGCGGCGGGGTCGACGGTGGCGGTCAGAGTTGCGAGCGCGTCGCGGCGAGCGCCGCCGGTGGCGTTCGAGTCGGCGTGTTGACCACCTCAGACCGCGCCTTTGCGGGCGTGTACGCCGATGAGAGCGGGCCGACAGTCGTGCGAGCGATCACAGAGTACGCGAGCGCATCGGGGGCGTTCACCATCACTAACGTGCACACCGCTCTGGTACCAGACGACGAAGCCGCCGTCGAAGCGGCGCTTCGCGACTTGTCCTCCAAATGCGACCTCGTCCTCACCACTGGCGGCACCGGATGCGCCCCGCGAGACATCACCCCCGAAGCAACATCCCGGGTCATCTCCCGCCACATCCCAGGTCTCCCCGAGGCGATTCGCGCCGCGACATCCATCGTCGAGCCTCGCGCCGCGCTCTCCCGAGCGCTCGCCGGGGTCGCTGACTCGGGCGCATTCATCCTCAATCTCCCCGGTGCCCCGTCCGCCGCCAAGCAGTGCCTCGCCGTTGCGTTGCCTTTACTTCCGAGGCTTCTCCAGACGCTCGCCGAGTCGTCGTGAGCGTCGTGAGCGCGCCGCGCGGCGTCGATCCAGACGGGCGAGCGGCGCGCCCATGTACATGTACATACATTATGTAATTTGACCCCATTATTTTAGCATTTTGCCTTCAAGACTCAAAATTCAACACTAAAACCGCAGACGTTGACGCAACACCATCATGTGGTCTCGCGCGGCGCGCGCGGCCGAACGCATGCGCGCGCAACGCGCGACGGATGAAGAGCGCGCGACGCTCGTCCCTCGAATGGCGCGCGTCGTCGAGGAGGCGCGAAATGCGGCAGCGCGGGAGAAAGAAATGGCGACGACGACGAGCGCGACCGATCGGCGAGAGAGTGTTGCTGAAACGACATCCACGACGACCGCGACGGCGAAGGAAACCGCGCGCGTCGCGGTGGAAAACCTCGAGCGGTGGACGACGCGGGCGAGAAAAGACGCGGAACACCTCGTTCCCGGGGTGGTGGCGCTCTTGGCGTGCGCGCTCGTGCTGTGGTGCGGGTCGTTCTTCATCGACCACCCGCTGTTCAAGTTTGAGCACCGCAGTAGGTCGCTGCGCGCGGCCGCACCGTCGAGCGTCGGGCCGATGACGTGCGTGAAGAATCCGGAATTAACTGGGACCGAGTCGTGTTTGCCCTCGTTCGCGGTGCTCGGGAGTCACATCGGTGGGGTTGACAAGTTGAGGGCGCTCATGACGCAACACGACATGCTCACCGTCGGGCAAAAGGGGCTGCATTTTTTCAATCCGGTGTACGGGGCGACGCAAGGGGTGCAGATGTGCGATCCGCCAGAGCTATTGTTGAAGACGTATTTTTCGGCGATTCGGGCCGGGCACGGAGATAGTTGGAGCCCGTACGATCCGACGGAGACGATGAAGTCGAAGAAGAGTGGTGAGACGTTTCAGCGCGAGCTCGGAGACGTGGTGACTGGAGATTGGAGCGATACGTATTTCAACTGCGCGTGCTGCGCGTCAACGATGAAAAAGCTGATGCCGCATTTACGTCCGATTGTCGTTTTGCGAGACCCTGTTGGGCGCGCGATGGCGCGATACGTGCAGGAGAATCATCCGACGGGTACACCGGTGGATGCCGCTGGACTGAGCGCATGTGCACTCAAGGATAACGACTACACCTGGGCCGATACCGCTATGAAGACGAAGGAATATTTGGAAAAGTGCATGGGGGAGTCAGTGGCTTCGCATTCTGAAACCCTCGCGCGGGAGTGCCTCGACTACCACTCGATTTTGGGATGGAGCATGTACGCTGAGTATCTCGAAATCTGGCAACGCGAGTTCCCAGACATGCTCGTCCTTTACGCCGACGACATTGACGAAAACCCTGTGGGCGTTGCTCGCGCGGTTGAAAAGTACCTGGGTTTGCCTGAAAGCAAGTTGCCGTACGACACCGCCACCTTGGGCTCTGAAGTCGACAAGCATCCTGGGTCCATCGCGTTTGACTTGCAGTTGCAGTTGACCAAGGAGACTGAGGATAGAGAAGCGACGCAGACTTTGGTTTCATTCTTTGAACCGCACGTGAAACGCCTGCATGAAATGTCGAAGGATGGGAAAATCCCACCGCTGCCTTACAAGTGGCTTCGCCGCTACAGCATTCCCGTCAAGCGCAGTTTAGTAAAGTCGCGCAAATTGTTGTCTGATGTAGACGAGGACAACAAAGAAGAAGCAAAGGTTGAAGACGTCAAACTCACCGCTATTAGCCCCGGTGAAAAGGTCAGATACTCTTCGCTCGGTTCCTCGGAGCCGGACGGTGTCATGAGCGTCGAAGACGTCTTGTTGAACATCCAGCAAAATGACAATGCCCAAGGCGAGGACGACGAAGCGCATGAGCTGAGTGAATCATCTGAAGATGAAGACTCTGAGGACGTCGATGGCGCGACGCTCATTGACCAACTGATGGGTCGCGTCAAGTCTGACGTCGCGGCAGAGGGCAAATCCAAGAAGCACTCGCACAAGAAGCACTCGCACGACGATATTGAAGAAGAAGTGTCAAAGAATAGCACGAATGTGGATCCCTTGGTGAAGATTGCAGAAGATGCCGAACGCGCACAGAAGCGCGCAGAGGAGGAAGAGAAAGCCATCAAACCGAGTTGGAAGTCAAAGACTGTCCGAGGACGATTCTATTCCGATCTGTACATCCCGATGGAGCGGCAGGTGCGGGACGAGCTCCGAGGCAAGATTTTCGTCCCCGTCACGGTGCCATATCTCTTCCAATTCGCGAATGAGTTCAAGCACGACAAGGCGTGGATGGACATCGTCGGCATTAGAAAGGAAGAACAACAGAGGGTTTATAGCGAGCTCTGGCGTGATGATTGCACGCACTCTCAGCAGTGGTCTGCCGAGAGTGGATGCTGCGGCCTCGCGTGTTGCCTCGTGGGTGGACATCGAAAGGAAACTGTCGGCTTGCACGGTTGATTCCACGAAACCTAAATCTAGATGTAATGATTATTATAACTGACGTGTTCAAACTACTATTACTGCGCCGCCGGTATCACCAATCTCTCTAAAGTCGGCGTCAACGCAGCGCACTGCTTTTCTAAAGCCTTGTCGTCGACTGTTTGCGGTTCTGCGGCGTATTCAATCAAGCGTCCCGTGATGGTTGACTGATACTCAAAGTTTTGGTAGGCTTCGCGTATGTCCGCCTTTTTTGCCGCGTACTCCTCTCTGGTGATTGAATTCGATTCGAAAAACTCACGATCACTCGCGAGGTGCATACCACCCAACAAAGCAGCCTTGATGGGATCGCTCACTCGCCGAACGCGCAAGCCAAACGTTTCCGAAAGCAACGGTCGTAAGTCTCGCTCGAAACGCTCCATAAAGTTGGCGAATTTTGTGCAACCTCCCGTGACGATGACGTCAAGCAGACAAAGCGCTTGATGTGCCTCTTCCATGTCTTCGTTATCTACCGCCTGCGCGACCAACTCGCACACGCCGCACTGCTGCGCCCCGATATCGCTCGGGTTGAACAAAGTTTCCGGCACCATGAAGCGCTCGTTGACCAAGGTCAAAACTTGATGGTCCGGCTCGTCCGCCTTGACGACCTTTGGCTTCTTCGGAATCGGCACCTTCTTCTTACGCTTTTTCGGTCCACGCGCACCAAAGTCATCGTCATCCTCGTCGTCGTCATCCTCATCTGAGTCGTCGTTTTCCTTTTTCTCCGCTTCTTCCTCGCGCACGTATCCTCTGAGCACGTGAATCCCGTCTGGCAAGACGTACTCTCTCCTCACCACGCCGCCGCGGCGCTCCTTGCACTTTTCCAACTCTACGAGCGCGTCGTCCGCGACGTAACACGCTTTTTCCTTCACATCCTCGATCACCACGCTCTCATCCATCATGTTCCACTGTCTAAACGAAACCAGTTCCTTCAAATAGTTGGTGAGCGTCTTCCCGCCCAAGTTTAGCCTACGAATCCCCTTGACGACTTGTTTACCATCGAGAATCGTCGTCGCGTGCGCGAACGAAAACCCACAATCCAACACAATCCCGCTTCGGCTTAACACGGACAAATCCTTCGCCCCTCGTTTCTTTTCATCCACGAAATCCGCGTATCGCTTCACCAACGCCGCCGGCGTCGCCACGCAAACTCGTCTAAACTTGAAATACTCGAAAACCGTCTCGTCCAGTTTCTCCATCACGCTCGGCAGCGCGAACGGCGGTTCGGTGACGACTAAATCGCATCCGCTAGGATCGACGCCCAGCGCGTGTCGAAACGCGTGCGCCAACACCTCTCGCTCGAGCTCCCAGTTCACCACGTATCCGCGATCCACCGGTCTTCGCATCGTCATCCCGTTCACGTCTCGCGCTTCATCAATTTCCGCCCCGAACAGCGTCGCCGCCGCTCCGTGTCCACCGCCCTTTGTCTTCGCCCCGGCGTTCGCCAGCACGCGCGTCGAACCGACGCCGTCCTCGGCGATGCCAACTTTGAGCGTTCCGCCGCCGGCGTCGATCACCACCGTCACGCCCACGCGCAAACCGGTAAAAGACGCCGTCGCGCCGCCGTGCGTCGATGCGGATTTCGCACCGGACGCTGTCGGTCTCTTCTTCGGCGCCATCGCGAGTCACCGGAGCGTCGTCGCGCGTCGTCGTTTGAAGCAGATTTTTTGATTTGATTTTTTCTTGCTTCAGTTCGTTTGAACAACGACGCCAGAGCGGCGCTCGTCGACGAACATGTCGGACCGCGGCGACGACGGCGACGGCGGCGACGCGGAAGGATCGCGCGATCTCTACGCCGCGTTGCGTCTACCCCGCGATGCGTCCAAGGAGGATATAAAGCGCGCGTACAGAACGCTCGCAGCGTCGTTGCATCCAGATAAACAACGGCGACGACAAACGGGTGATGCCGACGACGACGGCGACGATCAAGAAGCGCGACGAGACGCGGCGCAGAGAGCGTTCGCGGCGCTTTCCGAGGCCTACGAGATTCTGAGCGATGATGCGAGGAGGAACGCGTACGACGCCTACGGGATGGAGGGCGTGCGCGCGGGTAGAGAGTTGGCGACGAGAGGCAAAACGTTGGAGGAACTGCGGGTGGAGTTCGAGCGGGCGAGGGCGAAGGAGGCGCGAGACGCGGCCGAGGCAAAGTTGAACTTTCACGGAACGTATATTTTTGGGTTTAGCGCGGCGCACTTGGTGGAGGAGAGAATCGCAGAGAGAAGACGGCAGTTTACGAATAATCCCGGTTTGGATTTGACGAGCGCGTCACTGTCCAATTCGATGGAGATTCCGATAAGTGATGAAGATGCGGCGTATGCTGTGACGCAAGGAACGATGCGCGGGGGGAGAGGGGCTGGTAACTTCATCTTGGGATGGAGACGAACGTTTTCACCGCTCACGACGCTCGATTTGAGCGCTCAGACTGGGCAGACGAGCGCGTGCACGGCGACGATGACGAGACAGCTGACGACGCACACGACGGGGGCGCTGAGCTGGAATTACGTCGCGCAACAAGGTCTCGGCTTGCAACTCATCGCGCAACGCCAGCTTTTCGCGCAGACTCGAGGCCATTTGACGTGGAATGTCGGCCCAGTCGGGTCGATGTCCACGGGAGCGTCGCACGCGTTTGGTAAAAACGCCGTGAAATTCGATCTCACGGTTGGTCTCGCGGCGAGTGGGTTATCTGGACATTATGTTCGTCAAATGGACGAATCCCGGGTGTACAGACTCGGTTGGAAACTGGGAACCACCGGAGCTGAGTTGGAGGCTGGAACGACGAATAAAGTCGACGAAGACACTTCTCTTGGATGCAGCATTGTCGTCAGCCTCAGAGGTCTGACGTTGAAGTTTAGAATGAATAGACAGGGTCAAAGATTCGTGATTCCGATTCTTTTGACACCAATGGTAAGCTGGCGCAAGTCGCTAGTCGCGTTCACGTTGCCGCCGCTTGCGATTACGTTGTTGAGGTACTTTTTGGTGCGTCCAATGGTTCGTCGGTACGTCCGCAAGCGGCAAATCGCGAGCCGCGAGAAGAGCAAGCAAAGCATAGTCGCATCGATGAAGGCTGCTCGCGATGCGGTGCGAGTCATCGAGGAGTCGGTGGACAAGAAGACGAAAATCGCCCGCGAGCGCGGCGGCCTCGTCATCGAGGCAGCGGTGTACGGAAGCTTCGACCCTCGACCGAACAAGGTTAAGGGCGTTCCCATCATTCCAAATTTTGACGAATACCCGCCAAGAGAGGAGCGTGACGCATCCGGGGCGACGAACGTCTTACCACCTCCCTTTATCGACGTCACCAAGGCCGTGGCGTTTATGATAGAAAACGACACGCTGGACATGTACGAGAATGTTCCAATGTCGGACCTCCTGGGTTTCTGCGATCCCAGCCCGGGTGAGGATAAATTCCTTCGTATCCGTTATCGCTATCGCCGCTCCCTCCACGAAATCACCGTCAAAGCGGACGCCATGGTGGCGCTTCCAAACTCGGCGCACAGACTTCCGGAGAGATTACAAATTGACGAGCCGCACGTCGCATCTTCATCCTAGCCAGCTAGCCCATCGCGCGCGAGTTAGTATTTATACATTACACATTCAATTTACACCCACCCAAGCTTTCGTGCCCATCGCACTAGTCGTCCCGTCGCTTTTACCCACTGACAGAATGTCGAGCTTCAAAGAAGAAGACTTTGGCACCAAAATCGAAGCGCTTTTTCAGCGAGCGCTGGCGGCGGCGGCCGTTCCGTTCGACCGCAGCCTCAGACGCGGCCTCAACGCCCGAACCACGAAGCTCGCCGATCGCACCGAGGAAGATGGGGAAAAAACCTTCATCCAAGGCGATCGCCAAGACGACGAAGCGGCTCTCAGCGAGCGCGCGCGCCGACGCTGAGATAAAAGAGCTCGAGGGGATCATCGAAGAGACGAAACCGACGGTCGGGGAGAACCCGCTCGCGGTGGCGCCGAGAAAGAGCTCCGATAAGGAATCTGGGATGTCTCTGGTTGGACAACGGAAGTTTGCGCACCTGCCGATATCGCAGGCGACGAAAGGGGCGCTTCGAGAGTGTCGGTTCAAGGAGATGACGGCTATTCAGCGAGCGACGTTGCCGCACGCGCTGTGCGGGAGAGATGTGCTCGGTGCGGCGAAGACGGGGTCGGGTAAGACGTTGGCGTACGTTATTCCGTTAATTGAGGCTTTGTGGAGGAAGAAGTGGGGGAGACAAGACGGAGTTGGGGCGCTCATCATATCGCCGACTCGGGAGCTAGCTATTCAGATTTTTCAGTGCCTGACAAAGGTAGGCGCGAGACACACAATGTCGGCCGGTCTGTTGATTGGAGGTAAGGATGTGCAGGAGGAGGCAAACAGGGTGAATAAAATGAACATTCTGGTGTGTACACCCGGGCGATTGCTTCAGCACATGGACGAGACGCCGCTCTTTGATTGTGTTTCGCTGCAAGTGCTGGTCCTCGACGAGGCAGACAGAATGTTAGATTTGGGTTTCAGCAAGACGCTCAACGCCATCTTGGCCAACTTGCCAAAAGAACGCCAGACTCTTTTATTTAGCGCGACACAAACCAAGAGCGTCAAGGACTTGGCGCGGCTCGGGTTGAAGGATCCAGAGTATCTCAGCGTACACGCGGAGAGCGTGCACTCAACGCCGCCTAAACTTCAGCAAATGGTGACCACGTGCGCGTTGGAGAAGAAGATTGAGGTGCTTTGGTCTTTCATTAGAACGCATCTCACGGCAAAGACTTTGGTTTTCTTCTCGAGCTGCAAACAAGTTAAGTTTGTCTATGAGATATTCAAACGCATGCGACCGGGCGTGCCATTGCAGTGCATTCACGGTCGATTGAAACAGGCTCGCCGACAGGGCGTTTTTTATCAATTTTGCAGTGCCAAAGAGATTGTATTATTCGCGACGGACGTCGCTAGTAGAGGGTTAGACTTTCCTGCCGTAGATTGGGTCGTGCAAGCAGATTGCCCTGAGGACGTCCCAACGTACATTCACAGAGTCGGCAGAACGGCGCGCTACACCGCCGCGGGCAAAGGCTTACTGATGCTCACGCCTGGTGAATCTCACTTTATGAAGGAGCTCGAGGAAGCGAAGGTGCCGCTGAAACCAATCAAAATCAACCCGAAGAAGCAGTCGTCTCGTATTCAAAGTTCCATGCAAGGCTTGCTGTCAAAGGATTCCGACCTCAAGTACCTATCGCAGCGCGCCGTCGTGTGCTATCTGCGTTCTGTATACTTGCAGAAGAACAAAAAGGTGTTTGACATCAAGTCGATTGACATTGATGCGTTTTCGTTTTCCATGGGTCTTCCGAACGCTCCCCGTTTGCGTTTCATGCAGACTGGACAAGGCGCGGCGGCGAGCGATAGCGACGAAGAAGCGGACGCTCCAGATGCTTCAGACGAGGAAGAAACTTTGGACGAGGATGACGATGACGATGATGGCAACGACGAAGACGATAGCGAAGATGAGTTGGAATCGGAAGAAGAGGAGCCGGAAAGCCCCAAGGAGGGCATCATCCAAAGAAAGGGTGGCGGCCGATTCGGCTTGGTCGTCGAACAGGGTGACGCCGACGACGACGATTTCATGAATGTCAAGCGCATTGATCATCGTCTTGGCGAAAGCGATTCTGATGAAGATGAGAAGAAGTACGACGCCGACGAAAAGGCAGCTGAAATCGCTCGTAAGCGCGCTCTCAAGGGTAAGCTTAAGATCAAGGAGAGTGGCCACGGCGCAAACAAGCGGGTGGTGTTTGATGAGGAAGGCACGTCAATGGCGCCGCTTCAAGCCCTCGGTGTAAAGAGTGGAGTCGAAGACGTGAGTGTGCCGGGTGAGTCACTTCGCGCCGCAATGAAGGCGCGCTACGCTGAAGTTGCCGCTGAGCGTAAGGAGGCGGATCGCGCCGATAAAGGTCGCGAAAAGGCTCGCCTTCGCGAGGGTCGACTGCGCAAAAAGCAAAAGCTGCGAAACGACGCCGACGAAGGAGACGCAGAGGTCGAAGTCACCCTGGGTGGTGCGTCGGATTCGGATGGTTTCCCGAGTGATTCGGAGATGGACGACGCACCGGTGCCTCGTAAACGGGACGTCATCGATCCCGCTGTCGCCGGCATGGCGCCCGCTGCGGATGAAAAACTTGAATCTCTCGAGGAGAGAGCTTTGCGCTTGTTAGAGGGATGAGCAAGTGGCGATATTCGTGTGATAGTTAAGTAGTTTGAGTATGTTTCTTGTGATTTGACATGTCGTATTTAGTGTTTTTATTGGTACATGGACACGACGTCGCCGGCGTAGTCATTCGGCGACAGGATCATGCTCGTGTCGTTGCCTTGCGGCACCGCGGCGTTTCCTTCCTTTTGAGCTTCACGCGCCATCTGGTTAGCCGCGCGGTTAGCCTTCTTTTGGAATTCTTCTCTCTTACCAGCCGTGATTTGCTTCCAGTCATCGGCGACGCGCCTGGAGATGTCGACGTGGTTGAGCTGAGGCTCAGACTTCTTGAGTTGGTTGCGGCGTTCTTCGGCAAAGAGCAAGTACGCCGTCGGCGGCTTCTTCGGCTTGCCGTTCGCGTTTATAGCCTTGGAGGACGGCTTGGACTTCTTCGCCGGTCCGTAAACCGGCGGACGGTATTCAGCCTTGAGCTTTCTGTAGTGAGCGAGTTCCTTGGCGGCTTGCTCCTTGCAACTTTTCAATTCAGCCGGGGTGATTTTGTTCCACATATCCGCTAATTTGGTAGTCACGGCTTGCATTTCATCGCGCGTAAACTTTTCATTCTCGTTCGGGTGGATTTCCGCCATCACCTGTCTTCGGTACTTGCTGCAAAAGATGAGATACGCCGTCCTGGCGCGCACCGGCTTTTCGCCTTGCGCTTCGATGACGATTTGTCCCTTTGGCTTGTTCTTCGCGCGAGCGAGCTTCTTGAGCATCGCCGGCGGGAACGCCGCCTTTTGCATCTCATACGTCGCCTTGCACTTATCAGCTTCCGCCTGCACCTGCTTGCGTTCGCTAGGCGAGATTTTCTTCCACATGGCGGCCAACTTGGTCGTCACCGTGTGCATCTCCGCGCGCGTAAACTTTGCGTCCGGCTCGGGGTGAATCTGCCGCATGATCTCTCCTCTGTGTTTCGAGCAAAAGATCAAGTACGCCGTCATCGCCCGTTTCGGCGGTTGCGGGTTCGATTCATCCGTGTGCTGCGCGCGTCGCATCGGCGTCCATCGCATCGTTCCGTCAGTCGCTCCGTCTCGCTCGCTAGTGTACAACCCAACAACCACTTTGGGGAACGACGACGCATACATGTGAACCGTCACCCGCGAGTCACGAACCGCGAAAAAAGAGCCGTTCAAAAAACACGCACGAAATCACCCGCGCGGGTGATTGATTCGAAGACGAACGCCGCTCGCGTCTCGCTCTTCCTCGTCGTCGTCCTTTGAGCTCTGCACGCGTCGACTTTGATCGCGCGAGACGCGACGGACGCACCTTTTCCTGAGCCTTCATTTCGTTCGATCCTTCGTTTTTCGAGAGAATCCTGCGCGCGCGCGACGCGTTCGCGTTCGTTCGTCAGTCGAATCCCTCGCTCGGGTTCGCGCATTTCATTCATTTTACTGGCGCGTCGGCGTCGTCGTCGGCGCCGCACGGAACGGAACGCCACCGCGCGGGCGGGGGTGGCGTCGTCGTCGGCGGCGGCGTTCGCGTCGCGTCGCGCGGTCTCCCGGTTCGTACCTCGCGGTTCCTTCCGTCGTCGCGGTGTGTCGAACCGAGCGTTCCAACGTTCGTTCGTTCGTTCCCGCACGAAAGTATCCATGAATGACTCCTTGGAAAATATATTTGTATCGTTTTTAAATGTCCTACAATATGGTATTTGTAAACCCTACGTGTTTTTATGTATGATTTTCAAACATCTCGATCGTTGAGATTCGCAACCCGTGGGATCGACCTGGGACTAACAAATCTTGAGTGTTGAACGGCGTTAAACGGTGGTACAATACGACGAGTTAAATTTTTTGAGTTAATTTTCTATTTTATTCATTTATATAGATGTTTATGTGGTTTTAGTATGGTACATATGTGTCGTATTGTCGTGGGTCGTTGTACTGTGATTCTCTGGTACATAGATTTGTGACGACGACGCGCGCGTCGCGCGCGCGCCGCAGTGCGCGACGGGCGGACGCAGTCGTCGTCGACCGCGTCGTTCGCTACTTCGCTTCACCGTCGGTCGTTCGCGTGGGTGTTCGCGCCACGCCTGGACGACGGGTGTTATCAGAATCAAGACGATGCGGATGACGACGGTGCGGGTGATGACGATGGCGCCAGCGGCGAACGGTGGTTTGAGGCGAACGACGCCGACGGTGAGAGATGTGCGGACGCGACGCGCGGTGTCGATGGTGTATGCGCCGTCGTCGTCGTCGTCGTCGTCGTCGCGATGCGTGAGGAGTCGGGTGCGCGCAGAACAGGACGCGGACGGCGTCGGCGCGGTGGCGGAGAGTCAAGCGCGTTCGGCGGATGAAGGTTTGGAGTGCGTCGCGTCGACGATGGGCGCCGAGTGCGTGATTCCGGAACCGGTGGTAAATGAGAGAGAGATTTCGTGCGTCGGTGTGGGGATGGAGGCGTCGTGCGACGTGTCGATGGATGTGGACGATAGGGTCGCGAGCGCGAGCGAGAGGGTGGCAGAGGCGACGACGTCGGACGTCGCGTCGTTGTTTGGAAGTTTGGCGCTCGTCTCGCCCTTCTTCTTGTGGGGCACGAGTATGGTGGCGATGAAGGGTGTATTGCCCGTGACTTCGCCGATGTTTGTGGCTTCGGTGCGCCTCATTCCGTCGGGATTGATTCTCGTCGCGTGGGCGTTGAGTAAAGGGAGACCGCTTCCCAAATCCGCCCAGGCCTGGACCGCGGTGGCGCTCTTCGCCGTGGTTGACGCGGCGATGTTTCAAGGGTTTTTGGCTGAGGGATTGCAGCGCACAAGCGCTGGTCTGGGATCGGTCATCATAGATTCTCAGCCTCTGACTGTGGCTGTGTTGGCGTCCATCTTCTACGGAGAGACGCTCGGCGCGGAGGGCGTCGCCGGCCTCGCGCTCGGCGTCTTGGGTCTCTTACTCCTCGAACTCCCTCCGGAGGTTTTAACATCTGTGGTGAACTCGGATGGCGCGGAGGCTTTGAGTAACGTTGCGCTTTTTGATGGCAACCTTTGGGATAGCGGGGAGTGGTGGATGTTGTTGGCGGCGCAATCCATGGCCATCGGCACCGTCATGGTTCGTTGGGTGTGCAAGTACGTCGATCCCGTCATGGCGACGGGTTGGCATATGGCGCTCGGAGGCGTACCGTTGCTCGCGTACTCGCTCGCGACGGAACCAGAACTATACTCAAACATGGCGCTCTCGACGACGGATGTCGCCAGTCTCGCGTACGCCTCCATTTTCGGAGGCGCTGTCGCCTACGGCGCCTTCTTTTACTTTGCGAACAAGGGTTCACTCACAAAGCTTAGCACGCTCACGTTTCTCACGCCCATGTTCGCCTCGGCTCTCGGTTACTTTGCGTTGGACGAGACCCTCACTTCGACGCAGCTCGGCGGAGCCGTCGTCACCTTGGTCGGTATTTACTTCGTGAACACCAGGGCGAAAGAGGCGGGGGAGACATAGCGCCGGTCTCCGTCTCTGTCTCGCTCGCTCATCGCTCGCTCTCACGGTTGTTCCCATTCGTTCGATATCGGCATTATTAGCTCGTTGTTTCAGTTGTGATGATACGTGTAACCAATAGCAACCAAATAGCGAAACCGCCCCAGAGCATGACTTCCACCGCGTCCGCGCGTCGCCTTTCCCGTCCGACGCCCGCGCGCGTCGCGACGTTCGCGAGAAACCCCTCTCGGACGCACCCCGCGGCGTCGGCGCGTCGCGTCGCGTCCGCGTCGGCGACGGTTTCGTTTGAAATCCACGCCCAGCTCGAGTACGGCGACGGTTTGCGCGTCACCGGAAACGTCCCCGCGCTCGGCGATTGGGACCTCTCGCGCGGGTTGGTTTTGCGTTGGACAGAGGGAAACGTTTGGGTCGGTCGATTCGACGTCGAATCGTCGACGGTGGATTTGGAGTTTAAGTGCGTGCGGACGCGCGAGGACGCGAGCGCCGCGTGGGAAGACGGAGATAACCGGACAGCCGTCGTCGGACGCGGGTCGACGCTGGTGAAGTGTCGATTCGGCGAGCGCGGGTGCGAGGTTTCAAGGCGGGAAGAAGAAAACGCGGGCGAGGACGGTGGGCTAAATGCCGGCGTCTCGGGAGAGGATGGGTCGGTGGAATCGAACGGTGATGACGCGTATTTGAGGGACGTCGCGCCGGCTACGCGTTCGGTTGCGTGGGATGGCGACGACGTTCGTCTCATGCAAGCGAACGAACACTCGTCAGAGCGTCCGAGTGAAATGACGTGGGACGTGAGTCGATTGGACGAAGGCACCGCCGCGAGAGCGGTCGTGATCGGCGATAAGGAGGGCGGGTCGTGGTTTCAAAAGCTCGCCGTGGTGGCGAATGAAATAGGCATCGGTAGAGAAATTACTAGGGACAAACTCGCGGCGTGCGCGACGTATCTCCAGTGGATAAGCACGGGGACGATCAAGTGCGTCGAGGGCGGTGGACACAGGCGTCCGAACGGGCCGGCGATGGTGGGTAGAGGAATATTCATCAGCATGGAACAAATTCAAGGCGCCATGTACCGACACGGAACGGATTTGGGCGAAGTCGAGCGAGCGGTGATGCGTCGCATCCATCCCTGGCTCCCGTCGTTCAACGAAGAATTCACCAACGCGGTACCGCTGACGCGCATTCGTGACATTGCGCACCGAAACGACATCCCGCAGGATTTGAAGAGAACCATCAAGCACACCATTCAGAACAAGTTGCACCGCAACGCCGGTCCGGAGGATTTGGTCGCGACGGAAGTCGTGCTCGAACGAATCACCGCCAATCCTGGTGAGTTTTCGGAAGATTTCGTGCGAGAATTCCACGAATTTTACATTGAACTGAAACGATTCTTCAACGCGAGCGGGGTTTTCGAGCGTTTAGACAGTCTCCGCGGGACTTTGGATGCTGAAACTGAACCCCTCATCGACGACTTGATTGCGACGCAAAAGAAAATCGACGCCGGCGCCGCGGATGGCTGGTTCGGCGCCGAAGGCGACGATTTACGACACGCCCTGCAGGTTTGCACAGAGCTCCGCGCGTACTTTTGCGCAGGTTTGAGCACCGGGATGAGAAACGACGCGCCAGACGACTCGGTTCGTCAGCGCCAAGCGTGGCGCCAAGTCGAAATCGCGCTCGAAGAGTACGCCTTTGTCGCCATTGCGCGCTGCAACAATCTCATGGAGCGAGAAGAGGAAACGAGCGCGCGCGACGATCGATCGTGGAAACACGCCGGGTGCGTCGCGTCGCTCGCTCTTCGTCAAATCGGACTCTCCGGTTGGAGACCGCTCGAGACTGGAATCATCGCTCGTGAATTGACGCGTTGGACGGAACCGGGCGTCGCCGATGAAAACGCCGCGCTTCGACTCAAGGCGTCGTTGCGACGCGCGTCGCGGTTGGTAGATTCGCACACCAACGCCCTCATGACTGGTTTCGGAGATGCGCCGGTGCGACTCGCCGATGCGTTTGGGTTGCAAAACCACGTCGGTTCAACCTTTATTGAGGCGGTCATTCGCGCCGGCGTCCCGTTTCAACTCTCGCGATGCGTCGAGTCGTTGAATCGCGCGGCGGAGAGTTACGTCGCCGGCGACGGATTCGATCCGATCGTGCTCGGTGTCGCTCGAGGGACGCTCGTCGAATTGGACCGTTTGAGTCCAGAGGCCGCAAAGGCGCACGACGGGGGCGATATCATCGCCGTCGTGCGCGCGTTCGACGGGGATGAAGAGATTTCGACGGCGGGTCGGCACGTCAAGGGTGCGATTCTTTACGGCGAACTCGCGCACTTGTCGCACCTGGCAATTCGCGCGAGACAAGAGCGCGCGCCTCTCGTGAGCGCGCTCAGCGCGGATGCGCGACACAGATTACAAGAATTCATCGGGTACGACTGCGTCTTGAACGTCACCGCGTCCGGAACGGAGGTTCGTGCGTATGATTCCTCGCGCGACGCCGAATCGACCTCCGAATCGACTGCGCGAGAAGACGCCGGTCCTGTCGTTCCGGTGTCGTGCGACAATGTCGACGAAATCACGTGGCTCGCGCTCGAAGACGCGACGATTCACAACGCCGGGGCGAAATCCGCCGTGTGTAGCTCGCTCGTCGCGCTCTCGCGGGAAACGAATAGCGGGTTCAGCGCCCCGCGGGGGTTCGTCGTTCCCTTTGGTTCGATGGAGGCGAGCGTACGCGGCGACGCGCGCTGGCAGCAGCTTCTCGCCGACGTCGAGCACGCGACGCTCGAAAACATTGACGATGCGTGCGCGGCGATTCAATCGTGCGTCACCGATAATCTCCCGTCGAAATCAGTCGTCCAAGACGCGTGCTCGAGCGTCACTCCGGGTATGCGTTTGGTTGTTCGATCGAGCGCAAACGTGGAGGATTTGAGCGGCATGTCCGCCGCCGGCTTGTACGAAAGCGTCGTCGGCGTCGACGCGGCGGACATCGACGCCGTCCAACGCGCGATTGCTGACGTGTGGGCTTCGCTCTACTCGAGACGCGCCGTGCTCGCGCGAAGAACTGCCGGGGTCAAGCAAAGCGACGCGCGCATGGCTGTCTTTGCGCAAGAATTATCACCCAACGCGCTGTCGTTTGTGTTGCACTCTCAGAGCCCAGTGCGCGGATCGGGGTCGGTACAAGCGGAGCTGTGCGTCGGACTCGGTGAAACGCTCGCAAGCGGTGTCGACGGCACGCCTTGGCGTCTGGAGATTGACCGTGAAACGGGACGGGTGTCCACGCTGGCGTACGCGAACCACTCGACGGCGCTGCGGTGCCGATACTCGGCGCCGACATTCGGCAGAGTGACGACCGAGTCTATCGATTACACCCGACAGGAGTTGAGCGTTGACGACGCGAAACGGGACGCGATTGGAAAGAGGCTCGCACGCATCGCTGTGGAATTGGAGACCGCCTTTGGTTCCGCGCAGGATATTGAGGGAGGATTGTGCGGCGACGAAATCGTCGTCGTGCAGTCGCGTCCGCAAACGTGATTAGGTTGTTTTTTGCTTGTAACGCCGCGGCGGCAGCGCGCGCATTGTAGTCGACGATGAAGATGATTTGTTTTATTAAATATTAACTCATTTTCTTTGTGATTTTACAAGCTGATTTCGCTTTGCTCTGATTACTTTTGCGACGCGTTCGCTCTCGACGAGCGAAACACGCCTCGTATGAGTCAATCCGCGTCGTTGAGTTCCACCAACTCAAATCTCGCGAGAAACTCATCCCCGAAGATAACCTCACCCCCGACTAACAACTGCGTTGGCACACCCGGCAGCAACTCTTCGCCATCGATGAAAGTTCCATTCGTCGACGTCAAATCCGTCACCATGACCTTCCCGTCGACCAAGTCGATCATGGCGTGCGCGCCGCTCACCGTGGGCACGCCAATCGGTAAATTTACCGCGTCAGACTTTTGCCTCCCTATCACGCTCTTCGCCGCGGAAATCTCCAAATCACCCGGTGGCGGCACCGGCGCATCCAAGTGCGCCATGGACATGTCCCCACAGTTTCTCAGCACGTACTTCGATCCCGCGGCGCCGTTTCCTTCCTCGCTCGCGGCGCGCGCCCGCGTCGAGCTCGCCGCTCGCGTCCCGCGTCGTCCTCGAACCACCGGCGGTTTCACCACCGGCGGTCTCACCACCGCCGTTCTCGACATCAACGTCGACATCGACATCACCGTATCACCGTCCGCGCTCTGTTTCTTCCAAACGCGCGACCGATCGATCGATCGATCGATCCAATCCAATCCGTCCAACCAACCGATCGATAATCAATCAAAGCGAGCCACAAAGCAAAGGAATCGATCCGCGCGTCGCCACCGCGCGCGCGCACCGCCGTCGGGGCGTCGACGGGGTTTCTTCCGACCGCGCGCGCGAACACCGACCGACGACCGACGCGACTCGTCCGTCGTCCGTCGTCTGCCGTCTGCCGTCTGCCGTCGCCCGGTCCGAGGCGCGCGGCTTCAGAATCCAGGGGGGTAGATCCATTTTATTGAGTCATGACTCGCCGGATGTAACACGATTTAAGAATTTACATGTTTGGCTTTTATGTATGTCTCAGTGTTTGTACATACATGTACGTATGGATCGCGTCGATCCCGTTGGCGCGAATCCGAAGCGAAACCGAAACGCGCGCGACGCGGCATTGATCGTCGTCGAACGGCGCGGCCGACCGACGGACCGACGGAAACGCGCCGTCTCGCACTGATTGACGACGCCCGCCATGGGAGCGTGCGCGTCGCTGCTGGAATCCACGCGAAGCTCGCGGAGAACGTCGTTCGATCTCTCTCGCGCACCGTTGAATCCAGAATTTAATTGGCGCGAAGCGGTGTTCGGGAGCGACGAATGCGTGGACGCGGACGGACGGATGACGACGGATGCGGTGAAAAAGTGGGCGGTAGAAACGCAAGGGATGACGGAGGCGGAGGCGGAGGCGTTGGTGCGGGAACTGTGCGATGAGAAGGGACAGAGCGGCGAGGATAAGTCGTCGTCGCGTTCGGCTGAGAGAATTTTGCGCGAGCTCGTGCTGCGCAAGGATAACTTTCCAGCGGCGGCGTCGAGCGTGGATGAGGCTGGGATGGACGAAGAGATGTCCAATTATTTCATCAACTCGTCGCATAATACGTACTTGATTGGTGATCAGTTGTTTTCGAGCGCGACGTCGGAGGCGATCGCGAAAGCGTTGAACTCTGGGTGTCGAGTGATTGAGTTGGACGTGTACGACGGTAAGGATGGACCGATCGTCACGCACGGGGGAACCGCCGTGCGTCCGATGCTGTTTAAGGATGCGATTCAGTGCATTAATGATAACGGGCACAATGCGAGCGAGTATCCCGTCATCGTGACGCTGGAGAACCATGCGAGCAAGGAGACGCGCGCCGTCATGGCGAACATCATGCGCTCCATCTTCAAGGAAAAGTTGTGGGCGCCCGCTTCCGACGCGGACCGCACCTCGTGGCCTTCTCCCGCGGCGTTGAAAGGACGCATCATCATCAGAGATAAAGTTAAGCATCAGCAGGATAATAAACAACCGAACCGCTGGTCTCTATCGAAATCGACGAAGAAGAAGGACAAGGTGAAGAGCATCAAGAAGGAATCGCTTGGCTCGTATAATTCCACGGCTGTCGGGCTCAATGCGAGCTCAATCATAGACGCAAACAACGAGGGCGAAAGTTCCGAAGACGAAGAAGGTACTGAGACAGATGGTTCTGAAGTTCAGGATCTCGTCTCGGTTCGCAACTTGAAGTTTAAAGGTTTCGAAGAGGCGAAAAAGACGGATTCACGTTTTTCGTGTAGTTGGAGCGAGAACAAGGTGCGAAAGCACGTCGAAAAGGAGACTGAGAAGACTTTGATAGAGTTTACGAGTAAGCACTTGCTGCGCACGTATCCTGGTGGTCAGCGGATCATGAGTAACAATTACGATCCTTCATCTGCGTGGAGCGTGGGAGCATCCCTCGTTGCACTCAACTTTCAGGCGGAGGATCGTTACGTGTGGGTCAACGCAGCAAAGTTTGCCGTGAACGGTGGCTGTGGGTACGTGCGAAAACCAGAGTATTTACTCAACTCAAGCGTGCCGCGGCCAACCGCTGTGAAGACGCTTCGTGTCCACATCTACGCTGGCGTAGGCTGGGACAACTTCAAAGATGCCGACATGTACTCCGCTCCAGATAGTTTGATTAAAATCTCCGTGTTCGGCTGCACATCGGATCGACTCGCCACGGGAAGCGCTTCCGGAAAATCAAAGCGCACGTCCGTTTATTCAAAAGCCCGAACTGGTCCGCTCGCGCAACCTGTCTGGAACGAATCTTTCGATATCGAGATTCGCGAGCCAGAGCTCAGCGTCCTCCAGTTTACGGCGATGGACCGAGACGGAAGTCGCGATGAATTTTTAGCCCACTACGACGTCGCCGTGTCTTCCATCCGCCAAGGCGTGCGCGTGCTCCCCATGTTGTCCAGAGACAACGCTTATATTGCCGATCAGCACTCATGCGCTGGTGTCTTGTGTCGTTTCACTTGGCTAGACTGAGTTCGGTAACCGACGGCGCCGCGTACGCCGCTCGAGCTCCGCTTCGGCGGCGTCGATCCCCGTCGCGTCGTCGTCTCGAATCACCTTTTTACGCTCAAATGTGACAGCGCTTCATCTTTTTATGTACTAATACTCGAGAGTTGTAAACAACTTCCATAGCAGCAATTCAACCAACACAACCAACAGAATGATGAGGGTTTGGGCCATGTCAGTCTTCCGTTGCTCGCGCATTCTGAATTGAGACTCAGATTTCGCGATCAACGCCGTGAGACCCCGCCGCGGGCTCGAGAACGACGACGAGAGCGCGCGAGTGGGTCGTAAAAACCTTGATCGACGCGTTGGAAGGGTCGAACGCGCCGCGCGTCGTCTCAATCAACCTCGTTCGCGACGCATTCGCGACGGAGCTGGTGTTGATCCAAGTAGGGCAAGTGCGGGAAAATCTGTTCACGCGCTGCGAGGAAGGCTGCGAGGGTCACCGCGCGTCGAGATGCGGTCGAATGATTTTGAATCGCAGGCGGAAAGACTCGTCGATGATTCAGCGACGACTTCGGAGCGATTGGAGATAGCGACGGGGGTGAGAGACGGGATTGAGATCGTGCACACGAGCGAATACGTCAACTTTTTGAAGTGTTACTTTCCGGCTTTCAAGGATATACTGACGGTGAAGACTTCTCCGAGCTGCGATGACGACGATGAAAACGACTTGCGTTATGTGGTGTACGAAATTCTCAACCGTCTGCCCTTTAACGAGGTGTTGAGGCCGTTTGAGACAGAGTTGTTGAACTTGGCGTTGGAACCGCTTCCCCAGGAGAATGAGAGGAACGCGCTCCTTTGCCTCAAGATAATCTTTGATTTGCACCGCAACTTTAGACCACAGATGGAGAAGAAGGCGCTTCCGTTCCTTGATTTCGTGAAGAATGTCTATAAGGACTCGGGTAAGCTACTCGAGGAAGTGGTCGGCACGCGAACAAAGTCTTCCAAAGGACGCGGGACAGATGATAAGGATCTCTCTCCGTGCACACTTCCGAGCACGCGATCCTTCAAGGTGATGACTGAGTGCCCCTTAATTATCATGCTCTTGTTCCAGCTTTACAGTCGCAACATTCAAGGCGATATCGAGGAGATTGTGCCGCTCATGGTGAAAATGATCGGCATGGACGGAGGCAGCAAAGGCAATCAAGAACGTCAGGAAACCGACGAGAGATACAATGATCTGAAGGCTGCGCAAGTGAAGACAGTCAGCTTCATCACATATCTTCTCAGAGGTAGCCCGGGTCTCGTCGAACCGCACCAAGAGACGATATCGAGCGCCATTGTGACGCTGCTGCAGACGTGTCCAGATGTCGTGTCTACGAGAAAGGAGTTACTTGTTGCCACTCGACATGTACTCGGCTCGCCGGCGTTCTGCAAAGGATTCTTTCCCCACCTCGATTTGATGATGGACGACGCCGTGTTAGTGGGTGAAGGAAGGCAATGCATCGAGAACCTCAGGCCACTGGCGTATTCGTTTTTGGCTGAGCTCGTGCATCACATGAAGGCAGAGTTGACGTTGCCTCAGATAAGAAGGGCCATTTACATCTTCAGCCGAAACATGCAAGACAACACGCTTCCGCTATCCACACACATGACGTGTGCGAGGTTGATGCATCATTTGGTGGAGTCAATTTTCAGAATGAGGGCAAACTCCACGCAGTCTGAAGAAGTGAGAGCGCTCTTGGTTCGAATTCTTTACGCCACGGTCGCCAAGTTTAGGACATTGCGTGCGAGCATCCCTGAGCTTGTTGAGACTGCAAATGATTTAGAAAAGGCCATCAAAGCAAAGGCGGCCAAGGCAAACCGAGAAGATAAACCATTTGAGCCCAAGAGCGCCGCCGTCACGGAAAAGAGCGACGTGGAAATGAAGGATGCCGAAGACAAGAGAGACGATGAGCAAGTTGAGGAGAACGTGCCACTGCCGAGTCACGAAAGGCTCAAATCTCTTTCAGACAGCAAAGCAATCATCAAGACACTCACGATAGGCATGAAGACCCTTCTATGGAGCATCACGAACTTCAATGGCACGGCGGACACATCAAAGCTCGCTCTCAGCCAGTACGAGCTTAAAAATGCGGCGGGCTTCATTCGCAGCGGTGTCAAGTGCATGCAACTATTCAAGGGCACGGAGAGTTCGGAAATGTGCACACACTTTTCGGAAGCCTTGATGGTTTTGGAGCCGAGGAACTTTGTAGACATCGTCTCGTTACACTTTGATAATCTCTTTGCCGGCATGTTGGAACTGCCAACGATGGTGCAAGTTCCGCACTTACTGCTTCAGAACACAAAGTTGTGCCGCTACTTTGCTGATGCGCTCGTGACGTATCTTTTAGAGCGAAGGCTCACTTGTTTGGCGGATCAATCTTCGCAGGAAGCGCAGCTTGTACTTAAGCTCTTTTCCTTGCTCTTGCACGCGGTGAGCAAGCATAGCAATTGCGAAGCTGTGTTGAGCGCTCACGTGATCACGATAATTGAATCGTGTCTAAAAGCCATCAAGGAATTGGAGAATCCTTCGGCATACGTGAGGTTACTTCGATACTTGTTCCGCGCGATGGCTCAAGCCAAGTTTGATGTTCTTTACCGAGAAGTCGTGCCGATTTTGCCAACTACTTTAGACTGCTTGTTGGCCATGATGAAGGGCCCAGATCCTCACGAGCTTCACGACACCGTCGTCGAACTGTGTTTGATCCTACCCGCCAGATTGTCATCCATTCTCCCTCATCTTCCGAAGCTGGCTTCGCCATTGTGCAAAGCTCTTCGCGCCCCAGTGAATGAGCTCACCCTCCTTGGCTTGAGAACTCTGGAATTCTGGGTCGATTCCTTGAACCCGGAATTCTTGGATCCGTGCATTGCAGATGTCGAGTCGGAATTAATGCTCGCACTCTGGGCCATGCTCAAGCCGCAGCAAAGTGGTTCACCTTTTGGTGCAAAGGCGATGCAGCTTTTGGGCAAGCTGGGTGGACGGAATAGAGCGTTCCTGCAGCAACCACTCGAACTAGATGCGAAGAGCAATCCGGAGCATGGGTTGAGAATGATTCTGATGTTCAAACCCGAAACGTCCTTCTTGATACCGCTTGACCGATGCATCGTTTTGATGCAGAACATTCTCAGCACGCCAATGATGCCGAATGTCAAGGCATCAGATGCGCTCATCCGGCACAGAAGACAGGCGCTTGCATTTATTCGTACGTGTCTGATATCTGTGCTCAATCTGAACGCCGGTCACGCATTATCTGGGAACCAAGAGGAAATTGAAAGCGCAGTTGAAGCGGTGATTTCCAATGGCTGGGGTAAAAAGTTTGATAGCTCTTCTTTTGCCGAGATTTCACCGCAACTTGGTAACAAAACGACGAGCCAATTAGTGGCTGAACAAAACGTCTTCAAGCAGCTGATTGTCACCGTGATTGGTGCCGAGTGTGATCCAATCCTGCGGGAAACAGATACGACGTTCATGTCTAGCGTCTGTGAACACATGGCGATGCTCTTCGTGAGCAAGGCGACAAACACAGAGCAAAGTAAGACTCCTTCAGAGGCGACTGATTCGGTTGACAGACCTCGCGCCACGAATTTGAAGGTTCTTGACACGACGTTGTTCCTTGATGCCTTGATGGAAGCGTTTGAGTCGGGGACTCAAGCTACCATGAAGGCAACACTGGAGGCCATCGGTACGTTCATAGATGCCGTGATGATTTTATCGCACGACGAATTAGACTCGCTGCAAAGCTTAGAAGATAGTTTAGACCAAAAGTCTACGCCGAAGAAGTCGAAGAAAAAGTCTGATACACCGGCGATGATGGACTTAGATGAGAGCTCGTATCCGAAACTCTCCACTTTTGTCGAGACGGTTCTACCTCGACTGGCGCACTGCTGCTACAATCAGCACGCGCTCTGTATTGCTGGAGGTCTCTCGGGCCTCGATAGGTTAAGCACGAGTTTGCCGTCGATTTTTATGAGGCGCCGAGCTTCACAGTTTCTGTCTGCCATTACGCGAGCGATCGCGCTGCTTCCTGACCATGCAATCACTCAAAAGAAGGAAGCGGAGGCGATTCTTCTTCGCATAGTCGAGAAATGCATCCCGGCAGACACGATCGTTTGTGGCGATGATGCGTCGACCGAAACGAAAGACGCGGTACAAGTTCTCATTAACGAGATCAGAAGCGTTTCGAGTACGTGCGGATCTCGCGCGGCGGTTGAAAAGGCACTCCGTGGCATCTGCGAGCGCACGTCGACGCCGATGGGTGACATTGTGGACGTATCGGATAGCGTGCTCTCGACGCTCTGCTCCTCGCCACTTCACAGTCGACACAACTTGACGCAAACACAGTTGGTCAAGCAGATGGACTTCTACTTGAGCTTCTCACCGCCGCTGGCCAAGCTTGATGGCCACGTCTTGTCGGTCGTTGTCGACGCTCTCACCTTTGCGGAGAGTGAAGAAGTAGCTCAGATCAACGTTGAGGCGAAGACGCACGCCGAACTGTCAACGCTCCGACAGGCTTGTATACAACTGCTCAGCACGGCTCTTAGCACACCTGAGCTATCGAAAACGGATGCTGAATCTCTCACGACAGTCAGAGAGCGTATCTCGACCGTTCTCTTTTCGAGTCTAATGTCGAGAAACGCAGACATTGTAGCCATAGCGAAAAAGGGACTGGTTCAAGTCAAGCCGCACATGAACAAGAACACGCTCAAGCAGTCATTGAGTCCCATCTTGATGAATTTACAACATCTTTCAAAGCTTTCCATCCCACTACTGGAAGCTTTGGAGTATTTGTTGGAGCTTCTCGCCGAGTGGTTTAGCCCCACCTTGGGTGAGAAGTTGCTCGAGCACATCAAGTACTGGTTGGATCTCGATGCCAACGCGCCAGCTGTGCCGGGTCAGCTTAGAAAATCTCCAAAGGATGCCAAACTGATTGCGGCGATAGTCAACCTGTTCCACTTGTTGCCAAAGCTTCGCGATGCGAAAGCAGAGCTCAAGCCGAACGAGAAGCGAATTTTGCCGTTTCATTTCATCAATCCGCTCGTGAGAGATATCACCGCGATTGAGTCAACCATGCCGCCGGAGAGCGTGTACAGCGAATACAATTCGCTTTACTCTAAACCTCTCGCGAAATTCTTGAGCAAATACCCGAAGGAATCTATCGCGTACTTCCTTGCGCGACTGGACCAACCGCAGTACTTTTCGCGCTTCGTCAAAATCATTCAGATGGAGGAAGGTTCCGAGCTTATGCAAGCTCTACGAGACGACACGAGCAAACTTTTGCGCGTCATTTTTGATGCAAAAGTCAAGCCGGATGAGTTGGATGAAGTCGCGATGCAAGGCGTCGAAAGGGATGAGGACGAGAAGTTGGTCTATTACAATGGCCTCAAGCTCTTGTCTGTCATCGTGAAGATGTCTCCAGGGTGGCTTTCGGACGAAACTGATGTGTACGCGGCGCTGGAGGATCGCTGGGACAGCGAGGAGCGTGCCAAGCGAGTGGAAAGCGAAGACGAGTACTCTCTTCAGGCCATCATGGAGAGCAAGTACATTGTCAAGTGCTTCCTTAGCATCGTCAAGCACGACCGTTCGCAAGTTGAGATCCTCTTCAAAATAATACCCGTGCTCTGCAAGCGTAGTTGTGTTGACTACACTTTTGTTCGGGAGTTCATAAAAAAGGAGGTGATTGACGACTACACGCCCTCTGAACGAAACGCTGTGTTGCGAGAGTTCTTGGACAAGTTCGCCGCTCACTTCGATGACAATGATTCAAATCCCGAAGAGCTCGTGTGCGCGCTCGAGGTGGTCGTCATTCCGATGCTCAGCAAAGTGTTGAAGGGTTGCCAAGACAGCACCGAGGCGTTGAAGGCGGCGCAGACCACTGTCGACGACAAACTTGTGAGTCGTTTGGTGCTCGATGTACTCGAGGCTGCGGATGACGACGCCAAATCCCACGTGTACTCGGAAGCTTTACGCACTCAACTTCTTCAGTTGAGCACCTTGCTGATCCGAAATATGCCCGAGGACTTGGTGAAGCACAGAAAGGAGCTCATCAAGTTCGGCTGGAATCACCTCAAGCGTGAAGACTCGAGCAAGCAGTGGGCCTTCGTCAATATTAGCTACTTCTTGGAAGCCTATCAGGCGCCGGAGAAAATCATCTTGCAAGTCTTTGTGGCTCTGCTGCGTGCATGCCAGCCGGAGCAAAAAGCGCTCGTGACTGAAGCTCTCGGCGCTCTTACGCCGGCGCTTCCGATTCGCCTCCCACTGGGTGATCACAAGTACCCGATATGGATTCGTTACACCAAGAAGAGTTTGATTGAAGAAGGTCATTCCCTGTCACAGCTCGTGCATATTTGGAATCTCATCGTACAGCACTCAAAGCTGTTTTACTCTTCTCGGGCGCAGTTTGTACCGCAGATGGTCAACTCGCTGTCCCGACTTGGTCTTCCCACCAGCTCTTCGCAATCTAATCGAGCCTTGTCGGTCGATTTGGTTGAGCTCATTATGAAGTGGGAGAAAGAGAGGCAAAATGGAGGTATCGAAGAAATCGAAGCGCCTACTCCGTCGGGGACGTCGAAGAGAAAGGCGTCGGAAAGCCCTGTCAGAGATGAAGAAACTGCAACTCCGTCGCGTCGTGGCAAAAAGGGCGCGAAGAAGGCCAAGAAGGAAGACGAAGCTAAATCTCCAGGCCGATCCACGCGCGCATCGCGATCGACCAAGCAAAGCAAGGGTGACGATGACGCAGCGGAAGAGTTGGCGAACGATCTTCCGGATACTGAAAAGCTCAAGTCAATGCCATCCATAGACGTCATTGACGAAGGTTTCAAGCCGTCCTCCGCAATGGAAGAAATTATCGTCAACTTCCTCGTACGTATGAGCTTTATCACTGGAGAGGGCAAGGAACAAGACTCGCGAGCGTTAAACACTCGTACCCTCGCGCTTCTCACCGAGGCACTTGAGCTCTGGCCCGCGGCGCGAATCAAGTTTTCATTCATTGAAAAGTTGCTCGCTTTGGCTACGCAAGCGGCTCGCGATCCAACTTCGACGCTCATCATGGCGCTTTCTGTGCTGGAAAGAGCTCTCAAAACTGAAGGTTACGAGCACACTATTGAGAATGTGCGACAGTTGACGACGCTGCTTGAGCCGTGCTACGCATCACCGAATCGCGAAGTGCATGTTCTCACGGCGAAGACTTTGCGCACGGCTTTGGACCTCACCAAGTCGGATGGCCTGCCGAAGGATCAACTGGAAGTGTTTACGGATCTCAGAGCAAAGATCACGGAGCTTTATGAAAAGGGTGTCGAACAGTCTTCCGAGGCGAAGAGCGCCCCCAACGCTGAAACCGCCAGTACGAGCTTGGCTTCTGTACTTCAGATGGTTGAAGCCGATGCTTCAATCGATGCCACGCGCGTCAGTGAGTTTTTACCTGGTCTCATGAAGATTCTCGCCCGGCTCACGCACGAGCTCAACACAGCTTCTGCGGCGGGCGAGTTGCAGTCGGTGCATCCAAAGAGAGGTCAAGCGGCGCCAGAAGTGGTTGAACCAGAATACGGTAGCGTCGCATTTTGCATGGCCAAGTGTATCAATCTCATTTCCATGCGCGTCGCAAGCGGAGGCTCTGACCACAAGCAGCTCTTTCTTCGATTGCTACTGCAACTTATCAACGACAAGACGACGCATGGAAACGTCCTAATGTCAATCCTTGATGCCGTAGTGGCGTGGGCGAAGGATTCCACGCTCGGTGAACCGATGAGCGAAGAAGATAGACAGGCAAGAGTCGGTAGCTTGAACGCGAAGGAGACGGTGCTCTTCCTTTCCAAGCTTGCCCAATTGACTCGCATGGGACTCGCCATCACGCAGACAGAACCTTGGGAAGAAAAACTCCTCGGTGCAACGTACATGCTGTGCTCACCCGATGGTAAGCAAGACCCAGCGCTGCGCAGCGAGGTCTTCCTCAAGGTCGAGCGCACGCACTTGCTCGGCTTGCGCACGCGACGACCAGAGTTCCGCAAAAAGTTTTTCGACTTGTATCACGAAGGCATCGGCAAATCTCTGTTTCAGCGTTTGCAGTACATTTTGACGATTCAAGATTGGGACGCTATGGCTGATACGTTCTGGTTGATGCAAGGCTTGGATTTGATTTTGAGCACGTTGGCTGAAGAAGAGCGCATCATGCTCGCACCGAACAGCTCGCTCATTCCATCTTTCTTCCCCATCGATCCAGAGACGAAGAAACCAGTTCCCGTGCCGATCAAGCCCAAGAACGCCGAGCCCATCTCATCAGATTTGGAGGCGTTGGTGAAGCGACACGCCAAGTTCTTGCATGACAAGGCGCACATTCGCGTGACCGATTTGATGACGCCTCTCAGACAGGTGGCGACACGCAACGCGCACATCGCGTACTATTTGTGGGTGCTCATCTTCCCCATCGTCTGGGCCACTCTCCAACGAGAGGAGCAACTTCAGCTCGCCAAGCCGATGATTGGTTTACTCAGCAAGGAGTCGCATCTGCGCCAAGCGGCTGTTCGACCGAACGTCATCCAGGCGCTTTTGGAAGGCATCTCGCTGTCTCAGCCTCAGCTGAAGATTCCGAGCGAGTTGATCAAGTTTTTGGGCAAGACGTTCAACGCGTGGCACACCGCAATCGCACTGCTGGAGAATCACGTGGTTCGCTACCCGCAAGAGGCTCGATGCTTCGACGCGCTCAGTGAACTCTATCGCCTTCTCAACGAGCAAGACGTCTACGTGGGCTTGTGGATGCAGCGATGCCAATCCGACATTACGAGAGCTGGCTTGTCTCTCTCTCAGCACGGTCATTGGCAAGACGCGCAAGAAGTCTTTTTCAAGGGCATTCAGCGCGCCACTGCTGGCCAAGCACCGGGTGTTTCCAAGACTGAAATGTGTCTCTGGGAGACTCAATGGCTCAACTCTGCCAAGCAACTCAACCAGTGGGATCTCATCACTGATTTCAGTCGTACGGTTGAGAACAGCGAACTCATGGTGCAAAGCATGTGGCGCTTGTCCGATTGGGCGGGCGTCAAGGAACTCATGCCGAGTGGTTCTCTCAATGAGATCGAAGAAACTCCAGAGATCATCACGGTTCGCGCTTTCGCGTCGCTCGTCAGCGGCCGCGTGCGCGAAGCCGAAACTCACTGGGCGACAGCGGTCAAGGCGTCGCTTGATCGCTGGTGGAGACTGCCAGAGGTGGGTTCGACGTGTCACATTCCGTCGCTGCACATGTTCAATGCCATTGCGGAAGTGCAAGAGTCGACGAGAATTTTACTAGAGCTTTCAAACACTCAGCGACGCGGCGTTCAAGGATTGAACAACAACCGCACGCTGGTCCAGGATATCATGGAAACGTGGCGTTTGCGCACACCGAATGATTGGGATCCAATTCCGTGGTGGAGCGAAATTCTCGTCTGGCGTGGCAACATGCACAACATTATGACGCACGCCGCGAAGCAAATCGGTGAACAGAACCCGGCGATGTCTCAGGTCACGCAACAGCTTGACCAGCTCGGACAACGAGAACGCGCGTGGAGTCTCAACAAGTTCGCGACTTCGGCGCGTAAGCAGCGCTTGCCCGAAGTCGCTCTGTCCATCTTAGCCAGACATCAAGGACAGATTGAAGTTTCCGAAGCGTTTTCCAAGCTTAGAGAGCAGTGCCAAGCCTACCTCGCACTCGAAAACGAGGCGGTCACCGGACTGAACCTGCTCGAGTCCGCGAGCTTGGAGTTCTTTTCACCGCCGCAAAAGGCTGAATTGTTCCGTCTTCGCGCCAAGTTTCAAGAGCAGCTCGGCGACGCCAACGGCGCCAACGCATCGTATTCGACGTCGATTTCTCTCTGCAAGCAACTCGCCGAGGCGTGGATCTCGTGGGGTAAATTCTGCCGTGATCGCAGCGATGGCGAGAGCAACGCCTCTTTCGGGCAGCAAACGGCGACGTGCTATTTGCAAGGCATCAAGCACAACGTGCAAGAGTATCGTCACGAGCTCGTCAACGTCATGCAAATGTTGTCCTTCTCTTCCAATCCACAATCCGTTGGATCTGCGATCTCTCGTCACATCGACGCTCTACCAGCTTGGATTTGGATTCCGTGGATCCCGCAGCTTCTCTTCTCATTGATGCATCCCGAAGCTCCGCACGCAAAGACCATTTTACACCGGGTCGTTCAAGCGCATCCGCAGGCCGTTTACTACCAATTGCGCACGAGTTTGCTCGAGCGGCGCGATTTCGCGGCGCGGGCCACGCAAGCGGCGAAACTCATCGCCAAGAGTGATGACAAAAAGAATGTGCAAGCGGCTGCGCAGCGCGCGCAGGAGGCGACGATCGCTTTCGAAGCTGCTAAGGATTTGATGGAAAAGCTGCGACTCAGAAACGGCAGTTTAGTTGCCGAACTCGAAGTCCTTCTCAGCGAACTCGGTACGCGTTTCGCATGCACGCCTGAAGAGCGTTTGCTCGTCGTCGTGTACACGTTATTGCATCGTTGCTACAAGTATCCGGCTGCGACGACTGGAGAGGTTCCGGAAACGTTCAAGAATGAGCTCTCGGGTCTCTGCAAGGCGTGCTTTAGCGCTGAAACGTCGGCAAAACACGCCGACTTCGTTGCTGAATACAAGTCGAGCTACGAGCGCGATCTCAATCCAGAAGAGAAGACGTTCCCAAAGACGGTCGCTGAACTCATGACCAAGCTCAAGAGCTGGAAGCAGCGGTTGTTGAATGACGTCGAAGATCGTCTACCAACTTCTTTACGGTTTGAAGATGAGTCTAGCGTCTTGCGCGACGTTACTTTTAACGAAGTCGAGGTTCCGGGTCAGTACAGCGGGGACATGGCGCTCGGTATAATGGATCGATTCACAAAGCTCGAACGCATCGGTCCAGATGTGCACGTCGTTCGCCGACACGGTAACAGCTACCGCGGGTTGGAGTTTATCGGAGCCGATGGCTCCTCCAAGCGGTTCCTCGTGCAAACTTCTCTGACGCCAGCGGCTAGAGGAGAAGAGCGCATGGTGCAACTACTGTCGACGCTCAACAACGTCTTCGCTAAACACACGGAGTCGCGTCGCAGAGGCATGTCGTACTATACGCCCGCCATTGTTCCGGTGTGGCCGCAAGTGAGACTCTTCGAAGACGATGCCGCGCACGGCACGTACGCAGAGGTGTACGACGTCAACTGCGCGCGTTACGGTCGCGAGGCGGATTTACCGATCACCTTGTTCAAGGCTGCGCTCGATCCAGCCATTCTCGGTGACGTCACGGGCACAGAAGAAGTGCTTGAGCTCAGACTCAAGGCTTTGATGGAGATTACGCACAAACATGTCACCGAAAACATCTTTTCGCAATACATGTACAAGACGTTACCCAACGGTTCGCACTTGTGGACGTTCAAGCGTCAGCTCTCTCAACAGCTCGCCATTTCGAGCTTCCTCTCCGCCCTCTTGCGCATAGGTGGTCGCATACCGAGCAAGATCATGTTTGCCAAGAACACTGGCAGAATTTTCATGCTCGACTTTTACCCATCCTTTGACAGCAACGGCATCGTGGAATACATTGAACCCGTGCCTTTCCGCTTGACGAGAAACTTGCACACGTTTTTCACACCCTTTGGTGTCAAGGGTGATTTTGTCGCATCCATGGCGTCCGCCGCGCAAGCGTGCACGGCCCCAGATGTCGACCTCGAGGCGCACCTCGATCTCTTTTTCAGAGACCAACTCACTGCTTGGCCGTGGCATCGCATGTCTTCGACGAGCGCGCCGCACGTCAACCCTTCACCGGCTGAAATCAAAAACATGGCTCGCGCCAACGTCGCCGAAGTGCTTCGGCGATTGCCCATCATCGCTCCGACACCCACTCCCGGATCTGCCGGAGCATCCATGGACAACGTCCCGAGCGTTCAAAAGGCTGTCTTGCACCTCGTGGACGCTGCGCTCAACATTAGAAACGTCGCGCGAATGGAATCCACCTGGGCCCCGTGGTTTTAAGCGAACGACGGGTGGTGGCCGCGACATCATTCAACCCAACGAAATCGAAAACAACAAAATTCATATTTGCAATGACTAAAAGCAGCTGTACTTTACACCCTATTCACACCTTTGTCGCCATCCATGCGTCGAGCGCTCGACTCGCGTGTCCAGTGTCCAGTCATCATTTCGCGTCGCCAACCATGGGCCGCGACCGCGACCGGGCGTCTTCTAAACCACCACCGCCGTCGTCGACGCCCGCACATTGGCCCGCCGACGTGCGATACCTCGAAACCCTGCGATTCGACTCGAGCGTGCCCGCTGCGCTTGTGAACAAATACGCTCCGTCCAAAAGTACGAAAAAGCGACACACTCGCGCCGATGCGAAACGCCGCGTCGCCGGTCGCGTCATCACCGAAGACGCGCACCCGGCGTGCGGACAGTTTGGGTTGTTTGCGACGAAAAAGTTCAAACCAAAAGAGTGGATTGTGGATTATCACGGCGTCGTGACGTCGAGCGAGGCGTGCAGCCAGACGAGCGACTACACGTTGAGCTTTGGCGAGTCGAACGAGCTCGCGGTGGATGCCGCGATCGAAGGGAACGAGGCGAGGTTTACGAATGATTTTAGAAACACGGGAAGAAGGCAAAACGCGAAGTTTGATAGCTACGTCGACGAGTGCGGGGATTACAAGCTTGCGATTTTTTGTTTGGCGGACGGAACGATTGAAAAGGGCGACGAGATTTTGATATCTTACGGCAAGGGGTTTTGGAAGCATCGATTTGGGGATTTAGAGGCGTTTCGAGGAAGTAATTTTTAGCGGCCACGTGCGTTGTTGTAGTAGCAGTAGCAGTAGTAGAAGAAGAAGTGACGGTGTGTGTCGATGGTGTAGTGAATGTTGGGATTTCCAATTTTCTTTCTTCTATTCGTCGGAATCACTCTCTTCTTCGGACGACGCCTCTTCGAGCCAATCGATGAACGGTTGCGCGAGCTTGAGAAACTTTTTATCCGCCTCGTCCGCGTCAGCCTTCTCTTCCGCCCAGGCCAAGATGCTGTCTTCGCTGATAACGTCCATATCGTAAAGAATGTGAAGAATTTTTGCAAAGGATGGAACGCACGCGGATCCACCCATGCCGCGAAACACTTCATCCTCAAGACAAAACTCTTCCAAAGTGAGCAACGCCTCCACCTGATCATCTTCGCTGCGTAGGAATCTTGACAAGAGCGGCGCCCACTCCTTGAGTCGGACGCGCAGACGTTTGAGCAACTCGGTCGTGTTCGCCGGTTCGGTTTCCGGGTAAAGCTTGACGTTTTCGCGAGACGTCTTCGCATGAGATGGCAGCGTGAGCCCGATGATGGTCATCAAGACGTAACGCGCGATATCCGCAAACGTTCTATTTTCCGCCATTTTGAGACCTTGGAGTTCGACTACGGCGTTCTCTTGCGCGTAACCCTGCTTGACGCAGCGCAAAAAGGTTTCAGCGACTTCACGCTGGAACACCGCCTCGCGCTTGACGTCCTCGTCCACGTCACTATCAGACTCCTCCGCAACAGCCGCGCCCGATGCTCCTGTCTGTGCCGACCCTCGTTGGCGCTCCTCCTCTGTAATCTCTCGCGTGCAGTCGTATTCCTCGCGCGGTTTCGACGGGGCAATGTTACGCATCCAAGCCTCCTCGCGGTGTTCCCACATGTAACCAGCGCCGCCAGCGCCGACGGATGCTGGGTTCCATATCGCGCTCGTGTCCACGCCAGGTCTGGACTTGGCCTCACTGAGCGCGGCGGCAACAGTACCTTCGTCGTGTTCGCCACGAACCACGTCTCTCTCGTGCTCAGCGTTGCATACGGGCGACGACGAACGATCAGAATCGTCCGAATCGTAGTCGTCGTCCTCGACTTCGGGTTGCGGTTTGAGACAAATTCTTGCATTCGCAGCGACGGTAAATCCTGCGCCAATCACCACGCCGTGCGCCAAAACACAGCCCTGACTCACGGTACTACCCGCGTGAATAACGACGCCGTCTTGAATGAACGCGTTGCTCACGGTGACGCCGTCGGCGATGCGTGCGCTGTCGAAAATGTACGCACCCTCGACGACGCAGTCGGCACCGATGACGACATTCTTTCCGATGACAGAGTTGCTGATAACCGCGCCCGCGCCGATGGACGAACCCGCGCCAATGACGCAACCTTTATTCACCGTAGCCTTTGCGTCGATCGCAGCCTCCGGACTGACGTAGTTGTTACCCCAAGCGTGCGTGTACGGCTCTGCGTCATGCGCCGGCACGACGCAGGAATCTGGAACGTACGGGTGCACCCACCTGTTGATGATGTCCCGGGACACCGCGTCGTAAGACCGCAGATTATGCACTCGAGCCGCGTAGTGTCGCGGCGAAATCTCGTATCCGTACAGCGTGTTGCCGAGCTCGCGCTCGTTGAGCGTGCCCACGATGAAATCACGGCGAATGTGTTGGTAATCAAAGTTGTCGGTGAAGAGCATGAGAAACTCCGGTGCGCAAATGTCTACGTGACAATCCATCAAGTCCGTACGCACGCGCACGTTCTCCATCTCACCAAAAAGCGACGCGTCGAGCGCCATGGCTGGCACATTCACGTGACCGCTCCCATGCTCCTCGTAGTGTACGATTTGGCCCGACTCGGCATTCATCGCCACTGTCAAGTTCGAGTCTCCATACCTCGACTCTCGCGTCTCCGCCCCAACCTTTCTCAAACACAGCGTCATGATGGCGAGCTTCTCCTTCTTTCTCCGTTCTCTGTGCTTGGCCAACGCATCCTTAAGATCAATGTTGGTCACAACGTCGCCGCTCACCAATATAAAGTCGTTCCGCACGACGTGTTTATGATCAACCAACCGCAACGCCTCCCCCGCGGACACGCAATTCGAGCTCGCGATCGCGTGCGTCACCATTCCACCCTTCCCACCACCGCGCGCATCGCCGCCTCCGCCTCCGCGTTCACCATCCTTCCCACCGCTCTTTCCGTCCGCTCCGCCCTCGGCGCCGCCGCAGCCCCCACCCTCGCCCTTCCCCGTCCATCCCGCTCGCACCAAGTACTCCTCCACCGCCTCGGCGTGCGCGCACGCCACCACGAACGTCTCCTCGACCCCTTGCGTCGCCAACCACTCGAGCGTGTACTCGAGCGTCGGCGCGTGCGCGATCGGCAACAACACTTTCGCCGTACTTTCCGTCAGCGGTTTAAACGCGTGCGCGAACGAATCCGCGAGCACCACCGCCTGAAGCGCGCGCTTGACGCTCAGGTCATCCTTGTCGCGGTTCACCATCCCCGTCCCGCCGCGCCGATCGCGCGCTCGGTCACTCACCACGCGACGTAACGCGCGTCGTTGTGACGAAGGGAGGGCTTTGGACCGCTCTTCGTCGCGACGAAAAACGTAAACGTCACACCTCGTCGACGATAGGGCGCCGATCCCGTCCATGTCCGACGACGCCGACGTCGACCTGCTTTACGGCGACGTCGACGACGCCGGCGATGACGCACGCGCGTCGGCGTCGGCGTCGGCGTCGGCGTCGACGAAACACTTGCGAGCGATTGGACGGATGAATGCGCAACTGGAACAGATGCGAGAGGAAGTGCGACGCGCGAACGACGCGAGAGCGGCGGCGGACGCGAAGTGCGAGACGCTGGAGAGGAACATTTCGTGTTTGTTCAACACGGCGAGGGCGGAGATTGCGAGGAAGGATGCGGAGATTGCGAGGTTGAGGGAGGACGCGGCGACGACGCGGACGCGAACGTGAACGGTTGGAACGCGAACGCGAACGGTTGGAGCGAATGTGTACAGTAACGATTTGATAATAGTACCTTTAGAAGTATCGTCTAGCGCTAATTGCCTAACCATCGAGCGACGTCGGTTGAGACGTCGTCTAGTCTAATGATACCCGGAGACTCGGTCGAACGTCTATGAAACGCATCGTTCCCGGGCCACCGGGCGTCGAACTCGGAGCGTTGACGACGCGCTCTAACACCGCCAACGACCCCTCGTCCGCGACTTCCGCGAACACGGTGTGCTTCTTCCCCAACCAATCCGCAGGTTTTTCCCCTAAATACACAAAGAAATCCGGCCCCGGACCTTCGCCGGCCCACCCGACGTCGCCGCGAACCATCAACCGCGGCCCATCCTTTGTCGCCGAATTCGCGGCGACGGACGCGCTCTTTAGCGTCCCTTGCACGAGAAACCCCGGCTCGACGCGGTACATCTCGCACGTCCCCTCACACGCATCGGGTTCTACCGCCAACGCGCGCAAATACTCGACGCTCTCGCGGTGCCACTCCGGTCGAAGCTTCAACCGCGCGCGTCCAAATCCATCCACCGCGAGCGTCGCGTACTCGGACGCGTTCGGCGTTCCCGCCGTCTTCACCACCGTTGATAAAACCTCCGACGCATCGCGGACGTAATCTTTATCCAAAGTTCCCGAATTCCACGCGCAGTGCTCCCCTTCGGACATGACGCGAACGTCTTCGCTCGCGCGTTCGCGTCTTTTCAACCAACACGCCCCGCTCGAGCGTCCTCTCACCCACACGTTGCACCCGCGCGTCCGCGCACACGCCGCTTCGCACGCCGCGTCATCGCGCGTGTGTCCGACGGTGGACGCCGACGCGATGAGCGTTCCGTCGTATTCCACTCTCGCGCGTCCGGGCGTCGGCGTTCGCGCGTCGTCATCGGCGTTCGTTGAAAACGCTGTCGTCTCACGCTGACGAACATCTTGCGTCCGCGTCACCGACACCGTCGTTCGCACCGCCCGCGAACGACGCGACGCGTCCGCGCGCACGTACCCGCGACGGACGCCGACGACAAAGGCGAGAAATAACGCGAGTTTTACCGCCGACCGGCGGCGTTGATTGTGCCGAGTCATGCTCTGGAGGTGCGTCACACCCGCGCTCGCCGCTCGCGCTCGTCCGTCCTTCCGTCCGTCGGTCGGTCGTCGTGCATGCGAGCGTCGACGCCGACGACGCCTCGCACCGCGCGCGTCTCGACGACGGTTCTCAATCGCGCGCCGGCGTCGGGTCGACGCACCGCGCGGCGCGTTTCGCCGACGACTTTGGTTTCGCGCGCGAAAACCTGTGCTGCGCGCGTACGACGCCGCGTTCGACGCTTCTCGATGCCACCGGCGACGGATGACGTCGCGGACTCGGACGTCGAGGCGATCGCGCGAATGGTGTCCTGGGCCGCCGCCCGCGGGGCCTCCGGATCTGGGCTCACGGTGGCGCTGGAGACGAACGGGGGCGGCGGCCGAGGGCTGGAAGCGACGCGAGACGTGGCGCGAGGCCGAGTCGTCCTGGCGACGCCGTTGACCGTCGGGATCGTCGATGACGAAGAGGGACACCCGGAGAGCGCGAGAGAGGTGATGCGAGACGCCCCGTGGGGGGTGCGGTTGGCGTGTAGGTTGCTGCAGGAGAAGAAGAAGGGCGAGGAGAGCGAGTACGCGGCGTACGCGGCGACGCTGCCAAATAGAGTGGATACGTCTCCGATTCATTACGATGACGCGGCGATTGCGGACGTGCAGTACCCGCCGGCGATGAGTGAGATTAAGGAGATGCAGGCAGCCTGTCGAAAATGGCACGAGACGTTGAGGGAAAAGGCGCCAGAGGCGTTGGGGGCGGCGTATTTCGATTACGAAGCGTTTGCAAACGCCGTCGGCGTCGTACATTCGAGGACGTACGGCGTCGCGAGCGCAGAGGATAATGCCGGGTACTTTAGGGCGCTCTTACCGTTGGCAGACATGTTGAATCATGGTGGGGATATTGTGACTGGGTTGACGCGGGACGAAACGACGGGTGAGGTGACGGATATGACCATAGAGGCTACGGATAACGTCGCGTGGTCGACGCTCGGAGACGACGGGGTCATCCAATTCGCCGCGACGAGGGACATTGCCGAGGGCGAGGAGGCGCTCATGTCCTACGGCGAACGGAGTAACGATCACTTTTTGATTTACTACGGTTTCGCGCCGTCAAATAACCCGCACGACGACGTCGTGTTGTTTAGCAATTTCGAGCACGCCATGGTGTGGCACTCCGTCGCGCATCCCGAACTGTGGGAAGGTCCCGAGGCGGGGGTTCGCGAAAAGGCGGCGAACGACGCATTCGAACGCGTGACAAAATCGCTCGAGGCTGACGGGTCCGCAGACGCCGCGCTCGCGGCGTCCGAGCCACGATTGAAGACGCTCAGCGCTGGCCGCGTGGACGCTCGTCTTCTCAGCGCCTACGCCGCCATGTACGCCGGCACGGAGGCTACCGGCGACATCGACGGTCCGATCTGCGGCGACGAGCTAAAATTTGCCCGCGCTGACATCGCGGCGAGGTGTGAACAACTTCTCTCGCAAATGCCGACGACGTTTGAGGATGACCTCGCGCGATTACAATCCGGCGACTTCGGTACCGATTCCGAGCGCGTTCGTCTCATTTATCGTGCGTGCAAGAAGAAAATTCTCAAGGAAACGGCAGAGACGTTTAAACTGAGCGCATAACGCGCGCGCGCCTCGCGTCTCATTCTTCGCGGCATTGTAGTGATTAAAATTAACGGTATCCATCATTCGCAACAACGCAAAGACTTCACAACGCAGAGCGCGCAAAGACGTCAACCGCAAGACGGCGACGATGGCGCTCGTCGTCGCGCCGCCGACGTCGACGGACGCCGCGAACGCCGTCGTCGACGCCGCGCCGGATTTGCTCCCGTTTCAGCGCGAAATCGTCCGTGAGTTGGTGCAGAGAGACGGCGTCTGCGTGCTAGCGGAAGGATTAGGCGCGAGCGTCGTCGTCGCGGCGCTCGTCGCGATCGATGACGACGCGAACGCGAGGGAACGGAGGGCGAATGGTGAAGCGGGGTTGAATACCATCATCGTCGGTGCGACGGATGAGATGAAGGTTTCGGTGAAGGAACGGTTGCGGGCGTTGTTTCCGAGCGCGAGCGAGACGCCGCTCGAGTTCACCGCCGACGTGCACGGAGACGCGAGAAAGAAGAGGTACGACGCCGGCTGCGTGGCGTTCGTGACGACGAGAATCGCGAGCGTCGATTTGTTGAGTGGAAGACTCGATCCGAAGCGCGTGCGGGGGGTGATTGTGTGTGGGGCGCACAGGACGACGGAGACGAGCGGGGAGGGGTTCGTCGTTCGGTTGTTTAGAGAGGGAAACCGAAACGGGTACGTGCGAGCGATCAGTGATCGTCCGGGGAATCTCACGCGGGGTTTTAACAGCGTTGAGCGGTGCATGAAGGCGCTGATGCTGACGAGGATACACCTATGGCCGAGGTTTCATTTGCGGGTCAAGGAGGACTTGGATGCGTCGCCGCCAGAGGTGGTTGAGCTGCGACAGCCATTGTGCGAAAACGTGCTAAAGATTCAAGAAGCCATCGTAAGCGTGATGGATTCGTGCATGACAGAGCTGAAGAGGAGTCGATTCATAGATACGAGCGATTTGACACTGGAGAGCGGGTTGTTTAAGAGCTTGGATGTGATTTTACAGAGACAGTTGGACAAGGTTTGGAACGTCGTACCGAGACGCGTCAAGCAAATCGTGTACGATTTGAAGACGATGCGACTCATCGCAGATGCGTTACTGCAGTACGATTCGGTGACTTTTCTCAAGTACATTCAGTCACTTCGCGCCGGGGAGACTCGCGAGAGCATGTGGCTGTTCACCGAGGCGTCGCACTCGATTTTTGAGTACGCGAAGAAGCGCGTGTACATGCTTCGTCGTAAAGCGCCGCACCCGCAAGCCAAGGGACTCGGAAAGCGACCGCTATCGAGCGCTCCGACGTCGACAGACTTGGTACCCGTTCTGGAACCGATGCCAAAATGGTCATTAGTAGAGGAGATTTTAGACGAGATTGAGGACGAACGTCAAGCGGGCGGGAAAGCGTGCGCCGTGGCGGAGGCGGAGACTGTCGTCGACTTGACGTTTTCGCAACCATATGCATCGCAGGGTGTTGATGAATCGCGCACGCTCAAGTACAAGCAAGGAGCGACGTTAATTGTGTGTAAAGAGGATCACGTTGCGAGGCAATTGGAGTATTGCATACGATACGGGACGACTGCGCTCATGAAGGCGCACTGGGTGGAGTATTTGTGCAATCGAGGTGGCAACGTGGCGAGCAGAGTCGTTAAGCGGCAGACGCAGGGACGCGGTGGGCGCGGCGGCCGCGGACGCGGCGGTGGTGGACGCGGTGATGGTTCAGCCGCACCAGCTCGGATGTCAAAACTAGAGCGCATTCAGGCGAGAATGGAAGGGAGGGAAATCGACGAGCCGGTTGCGTCTGTGACGGAAACGAACGACGAGAGCAAACTGCTCGCCGCCGCAGCAAGAGCGGCGAAAAAAGGGCAAGTTGCGAAACCAAAAGAAACTGAAAAGATGGCAAATGTGAAAACCGAAGGTGAATGTATCGGTGCTGACGAGGACGACGACGATGAAGTCATAGTGGTCGGCGAGACTCGCACGCGGTTCCCAGTGAAGAGAGACACGAGCAACATTTTCGTTTACGCGCACGAGCGCAAGCTTAGCGTGTTGAACCACATCCAACCGTCTTTTGTCATCATGTACGACCCGGACGCCACTTTCATCCGTGAATTGGAGGTCTACAAGGCCCAGAGACAGGATGCCCCGCTAAAGGTGTACTTTATGGTGTACGACACTTCGTTGGAGGAACAAAAGTACCTGTCGAGCATCAAGCGCGAGAGCGCCGCGTTTGAAAGTCTCATCAGAACAAAGCAACACATGGCGGTGCCGGCGGAACAGGAAGGACGCAGCGATGCGGCAAATCCGCTGCCTCTGCCGCTACCGAGCTCGATTTCGAGACAGCGCATCGAAGAGGCTCGAGAGGTGAGCACTCGCAAGGGTGGAGGCGCTCTCACGATTCGGTCGTCGCTGGAAATCGTCGTTGACATGCGAGAGTTCATGTCCGCGCTTCCATGTGTGCTTCACTCTGCGGGCTTCAAAGTCAAACCCACCACTCTCGAGGTTGGCGATTACATTCTCTCGCCCGATATGTGCGTCGAACGTAAAGCTATTCCCGATTTGATTCAGTCGTTCGCGTCGGGTCGCTTGATTACGCAAGTCGAACAGATGTGCAAGTATTACAAGGCTCCCATGCTTTTGATTGAGTTTGACGGCAACAAAGCATTTGCGTTGAACGCCGAGGCGGATTTACCGCGATATCCCGGCGAACAGCACATCACGTCGAGACTCATGATGCTAATCAAGACCTTCCCAAAGCTCAGATTGCTCTGGAGCCGATCGATGCACATGACGGCGGAGATTTTCGCAGCGCTCAAACGCGTCGAGCCCGAACCCGTTCTAGAGATTGCACAGCGTGTCGGTTTGCCAGAATCCGAGGGCGGTGTCAGCAGACTTATTGATGACAACTTGAACGACGAAGCGGTCGATCTTTTGCGACGTCTGCCGGGCATCACGGACAATAATTACCGCCGAGTCATAGCGCGCGTCGAGAGCATCATGGCACTCTGCGAGCTCAGCGAAGAGCAGATTGCCGAAGTCTTGGGCGACGCCCGACAGGCGAAGACGCTTCACTCATTCCTACACACGCCTTTCCCAAGGGAATTCATGAATTGATTCGATTAGATACGTTTGGATACTATAGTAGACGTCGCGTGCGCTTTTGAGAATTGAGGCGGGCGCTTGTAAAAGAAAGAAACGCATTGTTGTACCTACATTTGACCTACATACGGGCAGGGCGTCTGTCCTAAATAATACGACGACGTCGTTTCGGCGTCTTTTGGCGCGCGTGTTCGGCTTCGTCCTCGTTGAGCGGTCGCCGCGTGCCGTCCTTGTACGCTATGTACGGCTCGGCTGCGTCGTCGCCAAGCGGCGTCACGTGTAACGCATATCCACCCTCCGGTCTCGGAGGCGCGTGTTTCCTTCTATTCCCCCGACTCAAACCCGGCGCGCGCTCACCCATGTTGAACTCCAACCGTTCGAAAAACTCCTTGACCAAAACCTTCTCTTGTTGTTTTGCCAAGACGCTCGCCTCGACAAACTTTTTCGGCTTGGCGTCTCTCCCAGTCTCCAACGCCCCGACCAACTGAAACCTCGGCATCGTCGGCACATCCGAAACGTGTCTCTCACCGCTTCCAACATCTACGGCCCCACTTAACGCCTCGACATCCGCCTCGATATCGTGATGCAACGTCTCGTTCGCCTCCACCGCCGCTTCCTCTCTCTTTTTCAACGCCAAAATCGCCCCGACGCGTTGCAAACGCACTCTATACTTGGCCGCCAACGCCTCGACGCTCCATGTTTCTGGATCCTGCTTATGCATGACGTACATTTGCGTCTTGGCGCGATCACTCAACCTCGCGTTCGCGCTGTTCGGCCACCTATCCGCGGTTTGACCCGAATCCGTGAGGTCGTACAACCAGCCCCAGCTTTGCGGCGTCGTCGACACGTTCGCCTGCTCGCGAACCCTTCTCGCCGAGTTCGCCATCCTTCGTTCCGCCGTCGCCGCGTTCTCCTCCGTCGTCGTCGTTTCCTGCGACGCGTCGTCCTCCCCGTTCGTCGTCGAGTACCCGCAGCGCGTCAAAGCCGTCGACGCGGATGCGCCCGCGTTAGGGCACGAAAAACCACGCGCGTCACCCGCGCATCGCCACGTCGACGTCACGAGACGACGCGCGGCGCGACGAAGCATCAGAAGACTCGTTCGATCGGTGCTAGCGCCGTTAGTTCTCTCGCGCGCGCCGCGTCTCTCGAGCGGTGTCCGCGATCGAACCGGGTTCGCGCGTCGCGTTGTAAAGTCGAGAAACAAAATCGTAATTCGTTCCGCAGACGACGACGCGACGACCCCGGTTCGATCGCGACGTCGGTCGCGCGAATCCAACGGTCGAATAGGAGGAGTCAGTCATGACGACGACGCGACCGGAACGCTCGCGCGAGGCTGAATCGGCGCCCGAACAACAGAACCGACGAGCCGCCGAAGCAACGGCAGCAGACGAGACACCCGACGATGCCGTCGAAAACCTCGTCGATCTCGAAGCCCTGGTCCGCCGCGCGCGCGCCATCGCCACCGTCGCCGCCGCGGACGCCGAAACCGCCGAACGGCTCGCGCGCGCCGAAAACCTCTGGGGCCAAGCGACGACGAAACGCGGACGAAGGTATTACTTTGACAAGGTGAATTTCGGCGTCGTGCAGTGGGAAACCCCTAAAGAACTCAAAGGATCGAAGATTCGCGTGATGCGCGCGGACGAAACGCGCGGGGCGACGCTTCCGGAGCCGTGGAGGGAGTTGAAGAGCGGGGTCAAGGCTGAGGACGGGGTGGAGGTGCCGTATTACTGGAACGTGGAGACTGGCGAGACGCGTTGGGAGCGGCCGAAAAATTCAGAGTTGGTCGTCGGTGTCGTCATTCCCGCTCGCGCGACGCCCACGGCGAGTAAGTGAGATGTAACTTTAGTTTTTAGCGCCATCGCGTGTGTATTAGTTTGATCCCCTCTCGAGCGACGGTTCGGCGCGAGACACCCGACCCTCGCGTCGGCGCCGGAATGCGTGCACGTACCAATTCGACGGTTCATGACTCGACAAATACCCCCTCCCCCCATGAGTCGTACACGAAAACCTCTCTCGTCTTTGGATAACGAATGATCGTCCTCGTCGGCACTTCGCGACGGACGGCCGCACTCGACGGAGGAAACCGCTCCGCCGCACGTAGTCGCGCGCGCATCGTACCCACGCAACGCATTCGCGCACGCACCGACCGAACATGTCGACGACGACGACGATGGGTTTCGCGACGCCGATCGCATCGGCGCAACGCTCTGGCGGAATGATCCAGCGAAGAAACGATGCGTCGTCGCGACGCGCTTCCGTGACGACCCGCGCGGCGCCCAACCTCCCGTTCGATCCGCGGGAGTACCGCCGTGAGCTCGGGAAGAGCGATCAGTACAGCCGCAAGTTTTTAAACGATGACGAGGCGGCGACGAAGATGGCGAACGACGGGATCTCGTACTCAAAGACGGGACTCGTGGCGACTATGAAGGAGAACGGATTCGCGTACGTTCGCGATGGAATCACGTTCAAGCTCGCGGATGCGTACGGATTTTGCTGGGGCGTTGAACGCGCGGTGCAAATGGCGTACGAGGCGAGGAAACAGTTTCCGGAATCAAAGCTTTGGATTACGAATGAAATCATTCACAACCCGACTGTCAACGAGCGCCTGAGCGAAATGGGCGTCAACTTTATCGAAGAGGGCCCGGATGGTAAGGATTTCTCTGGCGTTCAAAACGGTGAGGTTGTGATTCTCCCGGCGTTCGGTGCGAGCGTACACGAGATGAAGTTTTTGGCGGATAAGGGGGCGAACATTGTTGATACCACGTGTCCGTGGGTGAGCAAGGTGTGGAACGCAGTGGACCAACACAAGCGCAAGGAGTTTACGTCGATCATTCACGGCAAGTACAGCCACGAGGAAACGGTAGCGACGGCGAGCTTTGCGACGACGTACCTCATCGTGAAGGATATGAAGGAGGCCAACTACGTGCGCGATTACATTCTCAAGGGTGGGGATAAGGCGGAGTTTATGTCCAAGTTTAAAAACGCCATGTCCGACGGTTTCGACCCGGATGAAGACCTCGAAGGCGTCGGCATCGCCAATCAAACGACGATGCTAAAGGGTGAGACCGAAGCGATCGGTAAGCTCTTCCAAACGACGATGATGGAAAAGTTTGGCGTCGAAAACATTGACAAGCACTTTGTCGTCATGGATACCATTTGCGATGCCACGCAAGAACGCCAAGACGCAATGTACAAGCTCGTCGACGCCAAGCCAGACATCATGCTCGTCGTCGGTGGCTTCAACTCTTCCAACACCTCTCACTTGCAAGAGATTAGCGAAGACAAGGCGATTCCGTCTTACTGGGTCGATCGCGCCGATCGTCTCGACGCTGGCTTGAACACCATCACCCACAAGCTCGCCCACGGCGAGCTCGTCACCACTGAAAACTGGTTGCCGGCGTCCGACGTCGTCATCGGCATCACTTCCGGTGCCTCCACCCCGGACAAGGTGGTGGAAGACGTCATCGATGTCGTTTTCGCCACCAAGTCTGCGCTCAAATCGGGCGCTGCGCGCTAAATTTTCGAGCATCCTTCCGAGCGCCGGCTGACTGGCTGAGGACGAGACGTTCCAGTCGAAACAAAATAGTCTTGACGGAACGACTGACGCTTCGACCGGTTGGTAGGACACCATCTGTTTTAATACTACACGAGCACACCATGACAAGAATACGGATACTCGCACACGACGACCACGACAGCGATCCCTCGTTCAAACGAAACGTCTTTCGAAACACCCATCCCGCGTGCCAGCCTAACGCGTGAGCACTCATCAGTTCAATCCTTTCCTCATTAATACCCTCGACCACCTTCGCCGCGGTTCGTCCACACTCCACCGACGATTCGCGATCCGCACATTCATACGCGACGTACTTGCTTAGCACCATCTCGTCGTCGTCGTCGGCCGCCTCCATCCATCCATCCATCCAACCAACCATCCATCCGTCCATCCGATCGGACGATCAATTCATGTCCAACAATGACCAAGTCGCCGCCGACGACGTGGCGTGTCGAACATACCTCCGCGAGCGCGCGTTGCGCGCGTGGGCCGACCTCCGTGGACGACGGGTTGAGATAACCCTCACCGGGGACGCTTCGCCGTGCGCGACGGGGACGTTCGCGGGGGTGGACGCCGACGAGGAGTGCTTCCTGGTGGAACGGTTGACGAGCGCGTTGGGCACGACGGCGCGCGCGAGAGTGAAGTGCGCGGATGTGGTGTCCATGCGCGTGCTCAAAGAAGACGACAACGAGGCGGAGAAAACGAACAGTGGGAAGAAACCCGACGAAACGTCGGGTCGGTCGTCTTGAGTGAGCATTTCAAGACTTTCTGCACTGGACGCGAATACGCGCGCATTCGCGCGCGAACCAGCCGAACCCCAGACGATGGACGCTCGCGGGGGGTTCTTCCTTTCGTACCGCGGTGGCGGCGATAACGTTTAGCGTCGCCCTTGTTTACTATTAGTAGCGTGTATTAACGTGTAAGTATTAAAACGATCGAGCATTGAAACGACTGACTCTGCGAGACGCGAGAAGAGCAAAAAGCGCTTTTCGCTTTTACAGTCAGCAAACACTTCATCGACGCCCTCACTGAACGACGCCCGATGCGTCGAAACACCGCGCCGACGTGGGAAGAGATCCCCGGGCGTGTCGCTGCGAGCGATGGAACCTTGCTCGCCACCCTCGCCCGGGTTCCGACGAAAGAACCGGCGACGAAACGTCCGATCGTCTTGTGTGTCAATGGGTTATCCAACGAACGCTTCCAGCTCGAACCTCTCGCGGAAGAGGCGGCGAAACGCTACGGCGCGAGGACGCTGACGTACGATTTCCGCGGACATGGGTGCTCGGAGAACCCACGAAACCCGCGGGAGGTGTCGGCGAGGGCGTTCGCGGAGGATGGGTGGAGGTGCGTCGACGCTTTCGAGGCTGACGCTGGGTGTAAAATTGTAATCGTGGCGTACTCGTACGGCGTGCAAGTTGCGTTAGAAATGTGTAGAATGCGAAAGTCGCGCGTGGAGTGCTTTGTCGCCGTGTTGGGGTCGCCGGAGAGGATTTTAGATGGATTGATGCCGAGCGCGCTGGCGGATGCGACGATTTTTATGGCGACTCGCGTCTTGGGATTGCGCGTCACGAGCTGGTTACTCGGACTGTCGCTCCGCGTCGGCGCGTCGTTTTCGTACCCGTGTCATCTCATCGGACGGGCGACGGGGTATTTGAAGAGTTCGTACGAGGGGTTTTCGAAACCGTTTTTTAAACATTTAGCGCGGCTCGATGCGGAGACGTGGGCGAGATGCGTCGTGGATGGACATCGCTACGGAGCGATGGATGTCTTTGAAAAGCTTCGCGACGACGGCGAAACCTTTGTCGTCGTGGTAGCGGGTGATAAAGATTTCGCCGCGCCGCAGCGTGTGATGCGGTCGTGGGAACGGTATGCGGATGAGTTTGTCATGTTGCGTGGGTGCGCGCACGACGGATTGCGTTCGCATACAGAGGAAATTCTCGCCATCGCGTGTCGCGCGTTCGATCGCGTCCTTAGCTAGTTTCTAGTCGTTAGTATTACACATTCTCACTAGTCCTTGTCGTCGTCGCCGCCTAATATCTCACGACGATAGGCGCGCAAGAGCGCGTCGAGCGTGCCTTTGCGCACGCTCTCTCGCATCGCTTTTCGATCGGCGTCGGCGAGAGATTTTGTCGCGCGCACCGGTCCCCATCTCGGACGGCCTTTTTCGTGCACCACCGCGCACAAACGATCAGTGGCAATCCGCAAGACACCCAGCGATTCATTCACCATGGACTCCGTCAACGATTCATCCTCCAAAACGCGTGGGTCGGTGTTTAATGCGTTTTTACACGCCGACGCAAAGCCGTCGCTTGCGTCCATCCACGCCTGAAATTCCGCGACGCGCGTCTTCGCGAAACGCACTCCATCCGCGTCGAGGGCGTAAAACTCGGGCGCGTGTTCGGCAAGCACGCGAAGCGAAACGAAACACCGCGCGAAGTGCGCGGCATCGTCGGCGTCGCCGTCACCGCGATCGACGTGAGATTGAAGAAATCGAACCAACGGTTCCACAGCGCCGCGTCTCGCCTTTTCCGCGTCGGTCAAATCTTCTCGAAGAAACGCGTAGAATATCGGTGGTTCGCACCATCGCGTCGCTCGGCGCTGAAAGTACAACACCTCATCCATAAAGGCGAGGGATAAGCGACGCTCTTCGACCATGACGCAGTCGCGAACGGTGAGCACGCAGTGGATGAGATTGGGCGGCGACAGCAACGGCGGTCCACCCGCTTCCAACGCGGCGACCCATAGCGTCGGACAAGGATCGTCAGTACCGTCACCGACGACGTTCTCGGCCTCGAACGCTTTCGGAGCATCGACGCACAGCCCCTCCGCACTCGGCGACTGCATCTCCGCACTCGTTGGAAAGTAATGCCCCGGCGTATCGAAGAGGTCCAACGCGCAGTTCCGCATGCTCTTGTTCATTTCGGCATCCTGCGCGATCCACGCGTAATCCCGTCTCTCCGCGAAAAAGAAGAGTTTCACCACCGGTTTCCCATTCGGACCGAGTAGAACATCGGTACCGCACTCCCGATTCACCTCTGGAAGCCCCACTTGACACACAAACTCCCCGCAATCATCCAAATGCCACCACGTCATCGCGCCCGCGGCGCTCACTCGCGTGGCGTCGTCCAACAAACGCCCCGGCGCGTCATCCCCCCCATTCACCTCGAAATACCGCGCTTCATCCGGCCATTTTAGCTTTCTCGGCAACACTGGGATGTCTGACACGTCATCCCGGTGAAACATTTGCAGATTCAACGCCTCATCCGATCCTATGACCTCATCGAATCCACCGACCAGCCGCATGCGTCTGTCGCTCAACACGTGCGCTCCGGGCGCGCCCCAACCGCTCACCATGCACACTTTCCCTCGCTCCCCGAACCTGCTCCAGCTCGACGTCGTCGCCCACGCCACGCCATCGGCACCGTCGAGCTGGTCGAAAACATCTCGCGCGTAATCCTCCGCGGAGCACACCGCCGGGACGCCGGCGCGCACGCACGCGCGTTCGCTCGCGGTGGTTTGACACTGCGGCGCGAGACGACACCGAAGACGACTCGATACGCGCGACGCGACGTCGTCGAGGCCGAAATCGCGCAATAAATCGCGCAGAATGAAGGTTTGGGTCGATGGGTACGACGTCGATGGGACCCTGGGGTGGTCGGGCGCGTCGACGCGCGTTCGCTTCGTCGGCATCGATTGATTGATTTGACACTCGGAGGCGACAAGTGAAGCGAAAAAGTGCTTTTCACTTTTTTGGGTTACATCTAAATGCTACGTGGTGATGAATGCGTAGAGGACAACTACGCGCTAGGTGATGACGATGGGTGGGTTTGGTGTCGATCACGGCGTCGGTGACGGCGCGTCGATGCGTTCAAAGAGGTCGTAGGGGAACCGAACTACGAGTCGACGCGCCATGGCGCGCTTTTGCGTGAGCGTGAGCGTGGGCGGAAAGGATGCCCGATCGAAAATCTCGTTGATGTCTCGAGACGGCTCGAGCCAGCGTGGATCAAGCGCGCGAGGGGTAACGGCGAGATAGTCGAGGTATTTCCACGTGCCCTCTTGACGCGCGGTGGGTCCGCCGTCGGGTTGGTACCAACGCGCCGGAATGGAAAACGCGTCGGCGAAAATCAATCCGTGCAGGGATGAACTAAAGACGCGACCGCAGCCGAGGATGCCCTTGACGAAGTCTGGCCACTCTTGGTTTGTGTTGATCTCACGCACACCCTCGGGTGGTGCGGTGAGGTCCGAGTGATGCCGGATGAGACAGAGTCCCTCGCGCTTGACGCCCGCCAACATGCCTCTATGCGTAAAGCCGACTAAAAATCCCGGATCACCAATCGCCGGCGCGCGCAAGTGGTCCGAACCGTCCTCGTTGTCGTAAATCCTATGCACCACAGACGCCGTGTTCGGTCCTCTCACCCCGTGCACGACGGCGCCCGCGTGCTTCCAAATGTTGGAGAGTGAGCTGTTGTGCCACGCTCCGGTGCCCCACACGTGGTCGCCCGCCTTGGCCTTTTCCAACACGCTCCCGACCGACAGTAGACAAGGTGCCGGCTCTGAGCCAAAGCACGACGTCGCACTCACTTCTAAACCGTCCGCGGAACATCCATTAAAGTGATACTCAACCACCTTGCGCACGACGTCTGGACCGACGAGGTCGCCCGCGTTCGGTCCTCCATCCGGTTTACAGTGACACAACCGCATCTTAGGATCCTTAAACCTCACGACGCACGACGCATCGCGAGGTAACGCTTCGGTGAAGTCTCTCTCGCTAATTAACGGCGTCTGCTTTACCTTCGCGAGGTCGACGGGCCACCGGGACATTCTCGGCTTTGCCGAGCTATCGCCGACGATTCCGACGACGCCCATCTTCAACCCGGCGAGCGCGCCTCCGTGCCTCCACGCGCTCGCAAATCGCTCGAGAGTAAACGTCCAGTGATCGGCGCGTTCGCTCGCCGGCGCATCCTCGGCCGAGAGCTTGTACGACGCGAGGCCGAGGAGAAGCGCGATGAGTTTGAGCGTCAACACCCAAGCGACGGTTGCTCGGCGTCGTCGCCCGGTTCGACGCGGTTCGACAACGCCCCGGGCAACCTCCGCGGGCGACGACGCATCGCGGTCCAATACGCGCGATACGAGCGGCGCCTCCTCGTCGACGGGTGACATGTCGTGAGACGAGGACGCGCGTCGCGCACTGAAGGCCGCGATTGGAGCCGCGTCGTGAGAAACGCAAAACTTAGTGAGCGTGTTCAACGCGAGGGGGATCGAACATCACAGTTTAATCGCAGTCGCGTCGCGTCGTGGTGAATGACGTTTGTTTCATCGCTCGTATTCGTATTGATACACATCCATCCGTTCGCCCGTCGGCTCTACTGCTCGGCTAGCGCGCTCGCTTCAACGCATCCAACCGTCCGTCTGTCTTCTCACGGACGAATACCCCCGACGTACGCCACGATAACGATGGCCAACACACCAAGAATCACATTCAAGAAGATGTTCGACTGCATCGGCTTGTCCGGAAGCCCACCGAGCCCGACGGATTCACCCAAAAGCTTTTTACGCATCTCTGGAGAGATTTGATTCGGCTTGCGCCCCGCCGGTTCCTTCTTCGCCGCCGGTTCCTCTGCCGGTTTCGCCTCTTCTTCCTTTGGCAACAACGCGTCGAGCGCGGAGAGGGTGTCATCCGTCGACGATCGCGTTTCGTCCTCCGACGACGACGCGCGCGTCGTCGTCGTCGGCGATCGAGCGCGGTTCGGCACCGTCATCGAAAACGACGTCACGCGAGTCGCTCCAGACAGCGTCGGCGTCGGCTTACGCGTCGGCGCCTTACGCGTCGGCGTCACAAATCGAACCGCCGCACCGCTACTACGCACCATCGTCGCCGCAGTCATCATCGCGAACGTCGTCGCGCGTCGCACTGTCGCAGAGTTCTGCCGACGCGCGCGCGAGCATCGATGATTACGTTCATCATTGCACTGTTTACCCATACGTAAAGTGAAAAACAAGGAACAAGAAACCCACTTGGATACCCGACCCCTGGTACATTTATCGATTAATGACTCGTCGAATGGACTACGAAATCTGACGCGGCAACGAAGACGGATCCACGTTGGATCATCACGCGCGACAGTCATCTCGTTCCGCGTCGTTCGACGACGCGGCACACATCGACGCGCGACACGCGAGTGAATCACGCGAGTGAATCACATAAAACAAAACTTTCTTCCACAACGACAACTCTTGAAAGATGGGGGTGAACGATCACGACACCTTTAGCGGATTGACGCAGTTGCACAAGGCGTGCGCCGAGGGCAACCTCAAGACGGTCGTCAGTCTCATGGATGACGGCGCGGACGTGGATATTCGCGCGTGCGGTGAGGTGCGTGGGTGACGTCGCGCGATTGAGTGGTTTTCTTTTGTATCGTCGGTGCGAGCGCGAGCGCGGTGGGGGGGTCGCGTCGATGGGGAACGCGGCGCGGATCACGATTGATTACTGCGACGCGATGCGTTTGGAGCGTTTGCGCTGGGTTTTCTGGGCATAATATGTATGGGTAAATAGTAACGAATTGTGACTAACCCTGACTGATCTTTTCCTCGTGCGTGCAGAGCAACGCCGGTAAGACGGCAGCCATGTTTGCCGCGAGCGGTGGTCACGTGGATGTGCTCAAGGCGCTCCAACGCGGTTCTAGTATGCTCGATTTGCAGAGCGCGGATGGCGGTACCCCGGCGATGTCCGCCGCGGCGCACGGTTACAGCGACGTCTTGCAGTTTATCATCGACAAGAAGTGCAACCTTGACGCGCAAGATGAAGACGGCTGGACCGCGCTCATGTACGCTGTGTGCGCTGGTAACGTTGCAAACGTCCAAAGACTCGTTGCGGCGGGTGCGAACACCAAGTTGAAGAACAAGGATGGCCAAGACGCCGCCAAGCTCGCCGAGGGTAAGAACAAGGAAAAGATTCTCGACGCGCTCAAGGGCAAGATGGCGCCGATCAAGGAAGGTAAGAAGTGCTGCATCATGTAAGCGATGCACATAATAATACTGCTCTTCTCTCATGTCCTTCTCAACGGCTGCTCCACGGCGGGGATTGAATCCTCGCAGCCCAGGCGATTTTATTCTTTAGAATAGCACCGCACCGCACCGTTCTCGCTTTAATGCAACACATACACTGTAAATTAACTCAGTCGATCGGCGCGCTACCTCTTTTTTCATCTACTGGCATACGACTACATCATTTTCTATTTTTTGCTATCTACAAGGCGCGCCACGCTCGAGAAGCGGACGGGAGCTCAAAGTCAGGTTCTGGATCTTCGTCGACATCTGGCTCGGCCGCGGCAACCTTCTCCTCCTCCTTCACCTTGGTCTCGTCGTCCCGCTCCTTCTTATCACTATGAACTTCATCTTTCCCCACATCTTCTTTCTCTTCCGATTGGGACTGAGACGACGAACGCTTCTTCTTTTCATCGTTGTCGTCGTCGTCATCTTTCTTTTTCGCCTTCACGACACCCTCGGAGGAAGAACTCTCCGTAGACTCGTTCTTCGAAGATTTAGAGGAGGTAACGTTCTCTCCATGCTCGTCGTCTGAACCTGTGGTAGCTAGTTTGTGCAAGTGTCGTGTGGAATCAATCGTGTCGGTGATGAGGTTGTTTGAAAGCGTCGACGCCTGCGCCGCCACGAGCTCCGCGTCCTCGCCATCCTCGTCTTCAAACGGACTCTTTTTTGGCGTCGTGCGCTTCTCCACCGTCACCCCCGGCGATGATTCGATACGCTCAATCAGCGCGTCGTCGTAATCCTGCTCTTTTACCTCATCCTTGACTCCCAAGACTTCGTGCGCATTCTTGACGAAATCCCACACTTTGCGCTTGGCATCCTTCCTCGCGCTCCGTTTCACCTTGTCCAACATCTTTTGACGTTTTCTCCACACTTTGGGCGCCATCGTCCGCAAGTTTGGATCGTTAAAGTCGTCTGCGTCGTCGTACTCGTACGCCGACTCGTCCGGTTTCTTCTCCTCGTCCGGTTTCTTCTCCTCGTCCTCCTCTAGTTCGCCGACACTATCGAATTCCTCTTGCGCGGCTTGCGTCGACTTCAAGCGCATACCCTCGGGGTTGTCGCTCGTCGACGCCGCGCTCAGTGCCGTGCTCTCTTCTACACGATCAACATAGGACGCGTTATACTCTTGAATCTCCCTCGGCGCTACGTTCGCGTCGGCATTGTTCAATCCGGAAAAGCCTCCGGCGAAGAGCACCGCGGCGACTAGAATAACTGCAAACATGACAGCCAGGAGCATCTTCCAGCACCGTCTCTGCGCCAATCGCATCTCCTGACGACGTAATTGCGCCTCGCGCTTCTTCTTTTCCTTTTTGCTCAGCTTGTCTTCACCCTCGCGAGAGGCGACCGGAACGCCGAGCTCGACGTCGTCGTCCGCCCTCCGCGACTCGGACCCCTTTGAGAACGCTTTCTCCAACAGCGGCCGCCCTTCCTCACCGCGCTGTCGCTCAATCACCGCCGCCGCCAAGTGATCCCCGATTCGCCGTTTAAACTTGTTCGGGTCAAACTTCTTCTTCACCCCGGGTTCCGCGGTGTCCGACGTCGACGTCCTCGCGACGCCCGAACCGTACTGCGTCGCCGGATCATCCCGCAGCTCTTCCGCCACGGGTGACCGCGCGAACCCGGCGAGGGAGGCGAGCGACGTCGGAGTGGTCCTACGGACCCGTTCCCCGTCTTCACTCGTCCGTCGCGTGCGCACATCCTTCAGATTGGACGGCGAACCGCTGGACTGGGTGTTGGAGTCATCCTTGGCGCAGCACGCCGCGCACCCGCCGCTCATCAGCGCTCGCCCGCGTCGTCGATCGACCAGACTGGTTCGTGCGATGAATCTATTACGGTTTCTTTAACGCGTCTCCATCTCGCGTGGCCTCTGCGCGCGGTCTCGTCGTCGCGCGACGGCGTTTGAAGTTGACGAGGTTGAAATCGCCGTGAATGGTGTTGGTCAAGTTTGGATGGACGCCGGAAGAGCCCGGGGGAAAACGTGTTCGATCATTCAGAGAGAAGGCATCAAAGGACCGAGGGAGAGACCACCGCGGTGAAGAAATGACTACGTGAGTGTTGTTTCAAACGCGCGCTAATCGTGGTACTAGTCGTGCTAAACGATGAAATGATCTAAGGTTCGTCGTCTGAGGATGATTCCTCGACGGCGAGCGTCTTCGGCAAGACGGCGCCGTCGGGCATCGGATCGTCCGTCGATGGTGGATCGTCGGACGCATCGCGTCGACGGAGTTTCATATTTGTGGTGTACATGTCTTCAATCTCCATGGAGGCGTCAAAGTAATCGGCGGGAAAGGAGAAATCAGCGCCGATGGATGTGCCGCCGTGCGCGTCGACGAAAACTTGTTCGCACGCGGCGCACGGGTTGCCGCTAAAAACCATATTCTCGACGCGTTCTCTGCCTTCGAAAGAGAGTTCTTGGTACCAAGGCCGCGCGGAATTTTCGTTCCGAAACGTTTCGACGTCGCCGGCGGAGACAAAGGGGCAAGATCGGCGTCCCTCGTGTTTTCCTTGAAGACTGGCGCAGTTGTGCGGCGTGTAATCCTTCATAGCACCTTCGAGACCGTAGTGGTGCCTGATGGCGTACGTGTGCTCACCTTGGTACGCCTTCATTTTCCCCTTGGGGAACACGCCTTTGCGCCAAAACATGAGCGTCTCGTTTACCGTCAGGCCGACGCCTTTGAGGAACAAGTTGAGCTCAAATCTGTCGGCGTACTGCAAATGAGCGAATCGGCTCAAATTTTCAAACTTGTTCCGCATGCACGGCGGGAACGGTCTCGCTTGCACCTTGCTCACGTTTCGACTCAACATTTTATACGCGCGCTTGAGCTCCCCGCCTAGTCTCTCCTCGCCTTGGCGACCATCCTCCTCCAGCGTCACGGCGTGCTTTGCCGCTCCGCCGTGCCCGCGACGTCGCTCTCGCCTTCTCTTTGCAAATCCCATCCCCCCTCGCACCGGTATCGCCGGCAGTTCCGCAATGTCTGGCGTCCACGTACGAATCGCCCGCAGAACGTTGGTCGAACAGTTGGGATCAAACGCCCGAGGCGCCTTGCGTTCGGCTAACCAACTCCTCAACCGTCTCGACGTCTTGGCCAAATCCGCCCGAATCTCCTTCCCTTTAAACTCGGCGTACACCAGCGGCATGAGTGAATCCGGCACGAAAACGTAGCCACGCCGCATCGGCCCGCTTCGCGTGCGCACCGCCGCCGGCGCGCGCTCGAACGCCATCCACGAACCGCCGCCCAAACCCGAGCTCGCCGACGCGTCAAACTCGCAATCCGCCCGCGTAAACTCCTCCGGAATCTCCCGCTCACCATTCAATATCCGGTAATACAACAAGTGCTGCTCCAACCTCGCCAACCAATCGCATCCGTACTCCCAATCCACCAACTTTTTCGCCCTCGACGAATCGTCGCGGGCGGTTCCGTCGTCGTCTCGACGCTCGGCGCAACAAAACGCCAATCGCGTCGCCGCTTCGCTCGCCGCGTCCGTTCGCGCGTCCTCCGCAAACAACCCGCGACACCACTCCCGTAAAATCGCATCCACCCGGTCGCTCATCCTCGTCGCCGTCGCTCCCTCTTCCTCTCCCTCTTCCTCTCCCCTCTCCGTCGAAGAATCCGTCGTCGTCGTCGACGCCAGTCCTCCGCGGTTCGTCAACACGTGTTCCAACCCGTGTAAAACCCTCAACCGAATCCTCGCCGCGTCCCGCACCGATTCCACGTCCACCGCCGGCGCCGCCCCGCCGTCCATATCGTCCGTTCGCGCGACGAACGTCTCGTCGCGTTCGCATCTTTTCAAATCCATCATCATCGTAATCTCTCCAACCGAATTCGTACCCGAACCCGAAAATCCGTCGTCTAATCGTCGTCGTCGTCGTTCCGCCCTCGACGAGAGACGTAATCCTCCACGCGGACGCGCTCCGCCATGTACGCGGACGACGCACTCCGCGCGCGTCCGTGTGACCGGGACGTCGTCGGGCGACGCGTCACGTCACGCGCATACGTATAATTGCCCGGATTGTAAAAGTAACACACACATCTCTATGTATGTAAACCCTAAACCCTAAACAGATATGGTCGTACATACTGTCCGTGTTGTAAAAGTAACACACACGGACGCCGCGGTCGAGTGGATAAAGGAGTGACATTAATCAAATCCAATCCAATCCACTCGGTCGGCAGACGACGACGACGACGACGGGAGAGGCGGCG
>Ga0255780_10000064_pt1 | contig 94669 bp, 87 predicted proteins | sample 071ome_32_FD_179978 | JGI IMG/M metagenome (GOLD analysis project Ga0255780, IMG submission 179978) | Coastal salt marsh microbial communities from the Groves Creek Marsh, Skidaway Island, Georgia - 071405AT metaG (version 2) | ecosystem: Environmental > Aquatic > Marine > Intertidal zone >... | reverse complement strand
CATCATGTTCCTTGCCAGGTTTTTATACGACAGGGCCTTTCTGATCTTCGGGTCAGTGATATCGTCGGAAAGATCTACACTCTTGTCTTTGACATGGCAAAAATTACACTTCACTCCCAAAGACTTGTTGAAGTATTTCATGCGAGCCTTGATTTGCTTCTCACTCCAGCCTTTTAGATGAACGAGATTACTTTTCTTATCCTTTGCAAAGTTGTTCTGTGCAAAGAGGCTTAATAACAGGAGTCCAAGGAGTAGCTTAAGTTTCATAGGAATTTACCTTTCAATAATATCAACGGGTTGAGTAGTTTCTTCTTGCGCTGATTGACTGTCCTGGTCTTCCGGGGCGTCCTCCATGACAAACTGCTTTTGAGGGATTTCACCCTTGAGAATTTGTTGATAGTGCTCGCTCTTTACTCCCCAGCTGCTGAAAAGCGCATAGAAGAATGCCCCCACAAAGAAAATGTGGACGAAAAGCTCCAGTGATACTGCGAGTAGTTTTTTCATGGCCCTATTCTACCAAGCCGTCCCGACATTCAAGAAGTGCGTTGTTTTTTGCCAGCAAGTCTACGAGATGGTTGATGTCTCGCGTGGCTCCACGAAAGCTCATCACAATCCGATCATTTTCGTAGTGACTGTGAACAACCTTGGTCAGTTCGTAGATTTCCTCGAGGATGGACTCACATCCAAGACTCACTTCAATCGTCTTTTCACTGAGTTGGTCTTCAAACCGTGAATAAATCTTGTTTTTTAAATCTTCTATTCCCAAGTCGTCACGAGCGCTAATTAGGATTGCCTCTGGATAAACAGACTGCGTCAATTTGAGTTGGAGTGAGTTCTTCGGAATTTTATCAATTTTATTCAGAACCAACTGCCGGGGAATGGCGTCGAGTTCCAGGTCCTTGAGGACAACCTGGGTGTCTTTGATTCGCTCTTTGAACTCTGGATCGGAGACATCAACTACATGCAATAGCAAGTCTGCGTCTTGAATTTGCTCGAAAGTGGATCGAAAGGAGGCCACGAGTTGGTGGGGAAGTTTCTTGATAAATCCGACCGTATCAGAAAAGAGTATGGAGGGTTTCTCCTCAGGCTTGATAATTCGAGTGGTTGGGTCAAGGGTTGCGAAAAGCTTGTCCTGAACAAGAACCTCAGCTTCACACATCCTGTTGAGCAGAGTGGACTTTCCCGAATTGGTGTAACCCACAATAGCGACCTTGAAAAAACGTGCCCGTCCTCTTTTCTGAACCTCTCGTTGCTGCTGGATTTTCTTGAGTTTTTCACGAATGACCTGCATGGATTTTCTAGCCATCCGTCGATCCACCTCAAGTTGGGTTTCACCCTCTCCACCACGAAGACCATGACCACCCTTTTGGCGATGGAGGTGTGTCCACTGACGCTTGAGACGACTCAGACCATACTCCAGCTTGGCCAGCTGGACCTGTAGCTTGGCCTCATGAGTACGGGCGTGGTCCGAGAAAATATCGAGAATCACCCCGCAGCGATCTGTAATATCCAGCTTGAGCTTTTCTTGCAGATTGCGAGCCTGGGTAGGACTCAGGTCTTCATCGAATACAACCAGTTTTGCACCTGATGACTCCAAAAGGGCATGTAGTTCTTCTACTTTTCCCTTTCCTATCTTGTACTTGGCAGTTTTGACTTCCTTGTATTGTATCAGGCGGGCAACTACCTCATAACCCAGGGTATCAAGCAGTCTCTCCAGTTCATCGAGGGAGAGATTCAAACCCTGGACTGTATCGCCCTTTCTCAATATTCCGACAATCACCGCTTGGTGGGAATGATCGAATTCTTCCAGCATGACTCCTTTTATCTATAAGTTACGAAAAAAGGAGCTCATGTGTAAAGAGTTGGCCGTGAAATTAGGAGAAGCTGATCGAGAGAATTTTTCCCATTTTCTAGAAATGATACTGAATAGAGCCGTGGGGTCCGTGAAAGGTCAGGTCCTGAAAAGGCTCGTTACCAAATCCCACTGTCTCGTAAAAGTTCCAGTGTCTGTAGGCATATCCAACCTGCAGTCGGGCACCGTGATCAAAGAACCAGTTGAGATGCAGATTGCCTTCGGTGATTGGAAATCCCGTGGAATCACGAAAGACATTGGTGGTGTTGACCAGATCCTGTCCCACAGCGTTGCGATTGAGTTTGGTGACTCGGACCTTTCCTTTACTCGGAAGGTAAATTTGGCGAAGATTCAAACCAAGTCGAACACCCCTGGTGATGGGGGTTTCCAGTTTCACGCCCACAAAGGGTCCTACTCCAATATTTCGGAAGTGATAATCCTGGGCTGCTGTTAGCAGATTGTTATTCGCTGGATTGGGTGCATTGTTTACTCCCGTATAGGTAGATTTCACAGCAGCATCACTGAAACGCAAACCAGTCTCCCACTGAGCGCTGTAGCGATTGCGCTGTGACCAACGCGTCCTCAAAACCATGTCCAGATTGAAGAAGTCCAGAGATTGCTCTCCGGTGATGGTATTGACTGATTCACCACCGGGTAGTTGGTATCCTGCCGCCCCGGGAACTCCCGGTTCGAGGTCGGCCCAGGCTCTGTGATAATCGAATTGCAGATGAAAATCGAAACGATCCACCTTAAAAAATCTCTTGGCTGCTCTGAGATGAAATCCACTGGGATCATATCGTGCTCCACCGGCAGCAAGCGATCCGGGAGCAATCAAGGGACTGGCAACCACCTGATCGAGTCCCTGGATGAAGTCATAACCCAGTTCAATATAGTAGTTTCCTGTAATTCCCTTCGAGCGCCCACCCAAATCGGCACTGGCAAGTCGTTCGCGACCACTGTTTGCCTGGCGGTTATTGCGATAACTGACCAGGGTATGTTTGAGTTTGTCAAACTCGCCATCATAGCTCTCCAGCCACTCCCGGTAGACCGGATTTCTCTCGCTGGCACACAGGTTCACAGCGTGTAAGGTAAGCAAAATTGCCAGAATCAGGAGTTTTCCAATTGAAAACCCGGGAAGGGAGATTGCTGCAGGGGATTGGAGCAAAGTCGGCTCGAAATCCTTCGAAGGTATTGATTTTAAAGGATACGCTTGCACAATTGCCCTCCTGCCATGACTGCCAACCAGGTGGTGATGACATGCAAGGCGATGTTTAGCAAGGAATGCAAACTCGATTTTTCAAACAGAATGAAGTTATCTACGGCGAAGCTTGAAAAGGTTGTCAGGCTACCAAGAAAACCTATGGAGACCGACTGAAACAACAGTGGGGAGACTTCATGCTGCTGGGAATACATGAGAAAAAATCCGGCTAGAAGTGATCCGGAGACATTGCACACGAAGATAGCCATGGGAAGCTCCATTGGCAGAGTCTGACTCTTGAGCAAAATCATCACAAGATATCGCAGGTTTGCCCCGAGAATTGCGCCAATTGCTATGCCAAAAACAGAAGCAATCAAGGAAGTAGCTCCTTGAGCAAGGTGAGTCCCTGCTCTCCGCCCTGAGAGGCAAAGTAGTCCATATTCTCGATGATCAAGTCTTTGATTCCGGGTAATTCAATGGGTTCCGTTGCACTGTCGATGGCCTTCTTGAAGAAGAGGTGAGCGAGAATGTCATCGCCCCTCTGGGCATAAATGCAGGCGAGGTTGTTGAGCACTTTTGGCGAGGATACGGAGCGGGCAGCGTCGTTGTAGTACTTTACGGCGAGTTCTTCATACGTGCCTGCCTTGGGAAAGTCCCGATACAATTCGTAGTAGCTATACCCGAGATTAAAGTTGGTGATGTAATGGTTTTTTCTCAGTTGACGAGCCATTTTCAGATGAAGGATAGCCCGATGATAGTCCTCATCAAACATAGCCTCGAGTCCTTCATCAATATGATGCTCTACCTTTTCTCGAAAACGATAGACATCTTTGCCTTTATAAAACTCAAAATACTCGGAGAGTTTTCGTTTGGCAGCCTCTTCGTACTCGCTACCGGGATAGGCGGTTAACAAATCCTGGTAGTAGAAGATTGCCATGGAGTAATCCTGCATTTTCTCCAGCAATTCAGCCATTTGCCAGATGAGCTGCGGAGTGGGGCGGCGCTTTCGAATCTCAATCATTTTGAGAAAAGCTTCCTGATAATTACCGCTTTGCTCAAGGCTTTGGACATCTTCAATATTGGCTGCTTGAAGATTTTGGAGGGGATACAGTACAAGACAAAGGCACAGCAGAAGCTTGGCTATTGAGACAATTTCCTTCTGGCATTGATAAGCTGAGGATGATCTCCCAGACATTTCACTCCTTCCTCGATGATTTTGACCGCCTTGTCTAATTGATCGGTTTTCTCATAAATATCGGACAAAAGGAGGTAGGAGTAGAGGTGAAAAGGATCAATTTTTATCCCGTTTTCCAGAATTTTGTATGCTTTTTCCAGTTGCCCGTTCTGTGCAAGTGCCAGGGAGTGAATGTAGTGAGAATAGCTAAAATGCGGGGCTCTTTTGTGCAGTTTTTCGAATTGGGCTATGGCTGTCTCATAGTCCCCCCGTTTGTAGGCTGCTACAGCAAAATTGTAGTCCAGGGCGGGAGTGGGGAAATGCATCCAGGACTTTGATCTTGCCGCCTTGGAGTCCGGGGATTCCATCAATTCTCTGAGCTTTGAAGACTGGTGAATTTGTAAGGACAGAAGAGTGTAGGAGAGGAGGCCAAGAAAGATCAGTAGAGATCTGTGCAGTTTTGGTGAAATTGAGTTTGGGAATGTCTTTTGAATGGCTATAGTCACCCAATCTGGAAATGTTCTGACAATACCAGTCCATCCAGGTCTTTCAAGCTTTCTAGACAGAGAGCCAGTGATAAGGAAAATGAGGATTCCTGCAGGAATGCTGAGCAGGTTGGGAGTGAATTGCGCCTCGGCCAGAATCAGAACCCCAAACCAGAGAAGAGAGCTTTCATAAAAGCAGTACAGCAGAATCAGGTAAAAAGCCAGTTGCAAAAGTAGCCCGGGAAGACCAAAAGAGAGTAGATGGTAAAGGAGGTCGTTGTGTGGATGGAACTGATTTCTGGGAATTCTCTTCTTTCCCGTTTGGGCGGGTAATTTTGAGCTGCTCACTTGATGGAAGTGGCCAGGGCCACGTCCGCTAAAGCTGACTTCATCCAGGGCAATATTCCACAAGAAGACTCTGGAAGAATAGGTTCTATCGAGCGAGCCTTCCCGGGCCGTTAAGAAAAACACTGCAAGAATCACAAGAAGTCCAATGCTTGCAAACTTTAGACTTCTGGCGCCAATTCTGTGAATCCTCTCCGTTGCAAAGAGAAGAAATCCTCCAGCGATCAGGAAGATAAAAGAGGAGCTCGTGTCGGCCTGAATCATTGGAAAACCAATCAAAAGAAGATAGAGAACTTTCTCCTGCCAGCGAGAAGAGCGCAAAACCAGCATTCCCAAAAACAGGCAGAGTGCCATCGGGGAGGGGTTGGAAAAGAGTCCGGGGTGATTGAAGGTCTGGGCCAGGAAAATCTGGTCCTTGAGAATCATGGGCTGTGAGATTTCCCAGGGAAAATGTCCATAGTTTTGAGCGAGGATAAAAATAAGGTTGATTGCGGCGGTGACGAGAAAGGGAAGACGAAGAGATTTGAGTTCGATTCTTGTTCCGGCAAGCCAGGCCAAAATCAGAAAGAAGTGAGCAAAATAATAGCGAAAATGATATTGAAGATCATCGAGAGTCAGACTCTGGAAAAGAATGATTAAAAACAGGGTGAACAAGCCCAGCAAGGGAGGGAGGGAATTCTTCCCATATTTTCCCAGGGGAAGAAATAGCAGTAGTGGAAGAAAGAAGAGTTTGACCAGAACCGGATTGGAAGTGGGGTACCAGGCGCAAAGCATGAGGGTAAGAGAGGCTACGCACAGCCAATGCTTTTGGTTTGTATTCTTCATTGCACTTGCATTCCTAAATCTATACAATCTCCACTCAAAGCGTGCTTCGCTCACGGGAATCTTAATTCAGAGATCACAGAAATGCTATCCACAATCTTCGTCACCACTGTTTTGATCGCTTGTCTGGTGCTGGCTTACCGTCAGGGACTGGATACCAGAGACCGTATGACGAGTATGGGTCTTCGATTGGTCTTGCTATCCTTTGTGTTTGTCCTGTTTTTCTCTCCCAGATTTGAAACGATTCATAAGAGCTGGGAAAAACCAAGGTTTCTGGTCCTGGAGGATGATAGCGAATCAGTGAAAAGTGCCAGCAGCAAGTCTTTTCCGAAAAAATGGCTTGAGGAGTTGTCCAGTGTTGCTCAAGTGGATCGAATGAGTTTTTCCCAGACGGAGGCTGAGCAAATCTACAGTATCGCCAGTCAACTGGAGCTGGCGAATCAGTCTCAGGAGCCATATCGGGCGGTATTCTTACGATCCGATGGACAGGAGATCAGCTCCCGAAAAGCAAATTCCAAATTCCCACTGTTTTTATTGCCTGTTGAAACTACGGCCAGTCGTGATTTGCAGCTAAGTCTGGATGTTAGTCCACAGCTTGGTTTTCGTGGCGAAAAGGTTCGACTGGATGCACGAGTGTTACAACAAGGTGCACAAGGAGAGACGGTCAGAGTCGTGCTCTTTCAAGACCAGGAACTGCAATCTCAAAAGGAAGTACTTCTTGAAAATGAGCAAAACCCAGTGAGTCTGGATTTTGAACTGAAAGACCTGGGGGTTCAGAGATTTCGCCTGGAGGTTGATTCTCTGGAGCAGGAAAGAAGTCTGACCAACAATCGAATTGAGTTTTACACGGAAGTTTTTGAAAAGAAGCGCAAGATTGCTGTGATGGCGCACAAGCCCAGCAGGGATTTGGGGATGTATCTGGAATTCATTGATTCAGACTCTTCTTTTGCTCCTCTGGTTCACTATTCGAAACTCAGAATCCACAATCAAACTCTGCAAAAGATCTGTGCAACTGATGATGTACAACTTGTACTTCTCTATGAAATGAGTACACAGATTCTTGAGGAGTGTGAGTCCTGGTCAAAAGTGCCTGTTCTTCAGGTGGTAAACCCTGAGTCTTTGTTGGCAGAAGAGTTGCACGGTCAGTTTTTGGCCCAGGACTTGAGACAGAGTCTTGGAGGTCGACTCAGCTACAAGCGAATCGACCCTGATTTTACTCCACTGCGTGTTTTTGAACTGGAAGCTTTTGAAAAAAGTGTGTTTGCGACTTTGCCAATTCTTGAGAACACCCTCAAACGAACCCGAATTATTCCCCCTGGTCGTGCGGTCTTTGGTCTGGTTGCAGAAAATGAAGTTCATCCGCTTTTGTCTGTTCACGAAGAAGAAGAGAATCCGAGAGCGATTTTGTATTCCAACGAACTTTACAAGCTGATTCTCCATCCCTACATGCGCAATGAGCATCGAATGTTTTTGCAGGGTATGATTTTGAATCTTGCTCATTGGATGGTGCAATACAAAGAGACCCAGGGGCTCAAGACCTACCTACCGGCGACGAATCTTTTGGAAGGGGAGACTTTTCAGTTTGAGGCTAGTTCCAAAACTCGTTCGCACGCCCGGTTGAGCTCCTTGGATAGTGAAGGAAGTCCGGTGATTCAGGGCTATCTTCCGGTGCAGTGGAAGGTGGAACTCAAGCGTGGTAACTATGCCCTTCAGGTTTACAATGGTTCCAAGCCGGTTTTTAAGAAATTTATTCGCGTTGGGCTCGATCCACTGGAGTTTCGATATCGTGAGGTTGGCCTCAATGGCTTGAAAGAACTGGCTCAACAGAGCTCGGGAAGAGTCCTTGAAGAAAACGAAGAGAGACTTCTTCCTTACCTTTCTGGAAAAATTCTAGAAAAGAAACTAGAATTAAAGAAGGAAAGAGTCGACCTTCAAAAGAACACCTGGCTGGCAATTTTGCTCTTGTTGCTTCTGTGTGCCGAATGGGTGGTTCGATTTTATCGAAGACTAATTTAGAGATTCACCAACGCTGAGTCGATTCCGTACCAGGAGAGAGTATGGCCACTGGATACCGCCAGGAAAAGCAGCTATTGGGACTGAGCCTGATTGAGGCTGGTCTCATTACCAGAGAACAGCTCGATGCTGCCCTGGTTAGTCACCGCAAAACAGGAAACACACTGGGTTGTACCCTCATCAAAGACGGCTACATCTCGGAAGCTCAACTGCTTAACTTTCTCAACTCCAAGCTGGGTTTTCCCCATGCAATTCTGAGTAACTATGTGGTTGATGAAAATGCTTTGAAGACCATTCCAGACAACGTGGCCAGAAAGTATGAGATCTTCCCACTGATCAAGGTCAAGAATACTTTGACCGTTGCAATGGTGGATCCACTGGATCGTTTCATTTCTGAAAATCTGACCTACACCACTGGCTGTGAAATCAAACCCCTGGTTTCCACCCGCCAGGAAATCCTTGAGGCGATTGACAAGTATTACTCGAAGAAAAAGACAGTCGAGAAGGCTGATGATCTGACAGCGTTAAAGACACTCGCCAATAACTTGAGGGGAGTCAAAAAGTCGGCCGGGGTACACTCTTTGGGTAGCTCGGATGAGATGAGCAAGGCCAATATTGTTGCCCTGGTTGATCGACTGATCAAGGATGCCATTGATTCCAAGACTTCAGATATTCACATTGAGCCAACGGATCATAATGTGAAGGTGCGCTTTCGAAGAGATGGAATCCTTGAAGAAGTGATGTCTCTTCAAAAAGAGTGGGCCAGTCCACTCATTTCCAGAGTCAAGGTAATGGCAGAACTTGATATTGCTGAGAAGAGAAGACCTCATGATGGAAGGGCCCGAGTTTCTCTGGACTCCCGAGAAGTGGATCTTCGTGTTTCAACTTACCCTTGTGTGACCGGTGAAAAAGCGGTGATGAGGATTCTGGACAAGCAAAACGTTGTACTATCCATGACAGAACTGGGTTTTAACGAATACGTGCTCAAGAACTTCGGTTCCATGATTAAAGCGCCCAACGGGATTATTCTGGTGACTGGTCCGACCGGTTCTGGAAAAACATCGACTCTGTATGCAGCCCTCAAGGAAATCAACTCCGTTGAAAAAAATGTTCTCACTATTGAAGATCCGGTGGAATACCGACTGGGTAGTGTCAATCAGGGACAAGTGAATACCAAGGCCGGATTTACCTTCGCATCGGGGCTGAGAAGTATGTTGCGTCAAGATCCTGATGTGATCATGGTGGGAGAGATTCGAGACCTGGAAACCGCCGAGATATCCATCCGTGCCTCACTTACCGGTCACCTGGTATTTTCCACCCTTCACACTAATGATGCTGCGGGTTCACTAAACCGTTTGATTGATATGGGAGTTGAGCCATTTTTGGTAGCCTCCGCAGTCTTGTGCGCGATGGCACAACGTCTTGTCCGTGTTATCTGTCCTGAATGCAAGGCTCCTGTAAAGGTATCAGATCGTTTGTTTGGTGAGCTGGGTATCAATAGAGATGAAGTTCAAAAAGTTCAGTTTTACAGAGGGAAAGGATGCAAGCGTTGCAAGACGACCGGATATCTGGGTCGTACCTGTATCACTGAGCTTCTTGTGAACTCGGAACCCATTCGGGAATTGGTTGTGACCAAGTCATCGACTACACAGATCAAGCGTAGTGGTGTTGATTTGGGTATGCGGACTCTTCGTCAGGATGGAATTGACAAGTCAATGAAGGGGATCACCTCCTTGCAGGAAGTCTTAAGAGTAACTTCAAGGGATGATGTCTAATGGCAGATAAAAAGGAAGAACCCAGAGTTTTCAAAATGTGGCGCTGTCCGTTTTGCGCCGAGAACTTCAACCATTGGGCTAACCCAAAGGAAGAAGAAGAAAATAAAATTACCTGTCCTCATTGCTACAGTGAAGTTCCCATCGCTCGCAAGAAGATGGTCTAGTATCGTTGCTTAATAACGATATCTTTGGATAATCGATTTCCTTCAAGGGAATTGAGTTTGGCTAAAGCACAAGATAAATTCCCCTGGAGTTTTGAGACTTGCTCTGTCGTTATTGGAGAGACCTGAAGTTAACAGGGAGTTTCTTGTAGCCAGGGTCTCAGAAAATCCTCTACAAACTTCAGATCAGTTTCTGGTAGTTCCAGTTAAAGGACTTCAGCCACTGATAACCAGAAGAACTCCTGCTTGCGTCGTGGGTCTATGACTTTGGGGTTTTTGTGGTCAGGGCACTCAAAGACTACAAAGCCAACGCTTCCTCCCACTACATTTTCTAAAACTGTGTGAAAGAGAGCTTTCAGTTCAGTCAGTCCCAGCTCTTCTTGAAGCTCCCGCGAGCAGGCGTCGATCAGATTCTCACCGAGCTCCAGGTGTCCACAGGGAAATTCAAAAATCTTACCTTTGTCAGGGCGATAGCGCTTTTGAATCAGAACTTTACTGTCTCGAAGTAAAACTACCACACAAATCACACTTTCTTCCTTCCTTGAGATAATGGATGGTCTGTCTCTTACAGATTAGCACGAAAGCAATGAGAAAATGTATGAGAGTCCTGAACGAAAGAAAATCAATATTCATGGAGGTTTCAGGGCTCTGAGACGGGAAGGCAGGACAATAAATTTCTCAAATCTCGTTTCTTGTTTGACTCGTTCTCAATTCAAAAGAATCCCCAAAAAATTGCATTAAGAAATTCCCCTAATGGCGTCGAACAGCCTCACGAAGGCCGTGAATAGGAAGACCTGGAAATGGACAAACTGCAAAAATTAGAAAAACAATACGACAATCTCTACGTTTGTTTGAGTTTTGGTTTTCTCAATTCACGGCCTTCACATTCCACACATTCGAAAAATCCGACTTCCCTGGGTAACTATGGAAGGAGTACCGGGTCATCAGGGGTAGAGGATTTATTGAGTGCTGGGGAACATGGCTTACAGATTTGGGGCAGAAAATTTTGGACATTGTTCGAAGTTGCTCTCGCTGCACTCTTAAGTGATGCATACACATGGAATAACAATAATGGAACTAACTAGCCATCGAATGACCCGGGAACAGGTTATGAAAAAATTTGCCATAGCAGGATTTCTTTCAATGACCATGTTTGCTAGCTCAGCATTTGCTGCCAGTCCTTTTGAGGATATCGATCCTTCTCACTGGGCTTATCCCAAGATCAAATTTCTATATGATCATGGGATTATCCGTGGGACGGGCGCTGGCAAGTTTGACGGTGATGAGCGAATCAGCCGTTATGAAGCTGCCGCCCTCGTGTATCAGTCACTGCAATATGTGAATCGTACACGCACGGAAGGTGGTCAAATTGACGCTGACATCATGGACACGATCAACAGTTTAATGACAGAGCTAACAGACGAAATGCAAGTCATTGAAGTACGAATTGAAGAGAACAGCGATGCCATCGCCATGCTGAGAAATCACATGGCCAGTATGCACGGGAAACCAACTCAGGGAATGAGTATGTCCATGGGTGGTAACAGCCGTCTGAAGTTCATGGGGCAGGGAATGGTTTCTTTGGTAAGTGGTGGAGCGAACAGTAACTACTCCAGTGCCGAAGCGAACAATTCGCCTGTAGCTGTTGTAGGAAACCCAAGAGCAGGAAGTACAGAGTTTGTAGCAGATTACATGGCTTTGGCAGTAGCCGGAGATGTGGATGAGCGCACCAGTTTCTTTGCAAAAGCAAATGTATACACTGGTGGGGACGCTGTACCAGGCGGTTTCGCAGCTGACCAGTCACTGGATTTCAACGACTATATGTATGTTCATGTGAAAGACTTATGGTCTGACTGGGACATGACAATGGGTCGTATGGCTCTTCCATGGGGACATGAAGTTGGCGGAGCGTTCCGTTCCAATCCATACTTTGTGACAAACTCCATGGTGGATCAGTTGTACGGACGCAAGCAGATTACCGGAGCCTATTTCTCCACAGATTCCGACGATGGAAGCTGGAACTGGGGAATTGGTGTTCATAACGGTGATCAGAACGATCCATACCTGGGTTATTCACACTTGAACCCAATGGCTGGAGCAGGTGTACCAGCAGGTATTCTGGGTCTGGCTGGATTTACTAACTATCCGGTTGTACCTTTCCAGACTCCTGCAGCGCTTAATATTGCGAACAACAACGAAGATGATGCTTTCGGTTTCATCCTCCATGTTGGTTCCAGAAGTGCTGACGGTGACTTCCGCTGGGATTTGAACTACTTCACCAATGGTGGAGACAGCTCAACCAACGCAGCGAATACTGCCGTAGCTGGGCAGGGTGCAATGAGCTACTTCAACCTGGGTGCTGACTACCGACTCAACTCTAATTGGGCTGTTAGCGCAGAGTTTGTTAGTGGTAGTGTGGAAGTGCTGAATGGTGCCAACGTGCGAGGACTTGCCAACGCAGCTCCTTTCGTAGAAGACGACTTTACGACCTTCTACCTGCAAGTTGTTTACAACCTGGATTACAAGTCCACAATTGCTTTGAGAGTTGGAGATCATAGCTATGATGCAACAATCGGAGCGGGTGCTGCTGTTGCCAATGCTGCCACAGGGTACACAGGACGACCAGATGATGAAGTGAGTGAGATTGCTCTTGCTTACTCTCGCAAGGTCTCTGACAACGGAACCCTTTTGGTGGAATACAACAACACTGAATGGGATCTCATGGGTGGTTTCAACAAGACAGCTTGTAGCGTAGCTGGAGCTTCTTGTTTAGACGACATGGATGTTGTAAGGGCATCTTACCGAGTCGATTTCTAAACTGACTTCCGCTGGAAGTTATGATAAAAGAGCCCCCGAGCCTTCTGGCTTGGGGGTTTTTGCGATTCTTGGCAATGACAAGAAATAGTGTTGGTTTATAAGTTGAAAACTCTTGGTATATCATCGCTTCCACGCAAGGGAAATGTTAAGTTGGCAGTCCTTTAAATTTGAAGTGACAGGGGACATCAAATGAGCGAAAAAGTAAGACTCACTCAAATCGTGAAATGTGCGGGCTGTGCGGGGAAACTGGCACCTGCAATTTTATCCAAAGCAGTGCACTCGGTGGACTGGCCCACCAATGAAAATGTGCTTCATGGAAATCAGGGTAATGAGGATTGTGGTGTATACAAGATCAGTGACACAGAAGCCCTGGTTCAGACCACCGACTTTTTTACTCCTGTCGTGGATGACCCTTTCACATTCGGCCAGATTGCTGCAACCAACGCTTTGAGTGATATTTATGCCATGGGGGCAAGCCCTCTAAGTGCCCTGAATATTCTGTGCTATCCGGAAGATCTTGATGGAGACATTCTATCGGAGATTCTCAAGGGTGGAGCTCATCAGGCGAAAGAAGCGAATTGTCCGATCGTAGGTGGTCACTCGGTCAATGCTCCCGAGTTAAAATACGGGTTGGCTGTTACCGGGAAATCTCTCATCAAGGATGTTGTCTATAATTCAGGGGCTAGAGAAGGGGATTATTTGATTCTCACCAAGCCTCTGGGAACCGGTATTTTAAACACTGCCATCAAAAGGGGAAATCTAAAGGAAAGTACCTTCAATGCTCTGGTGACATCCATGACTACGCTGAATCGTGAGGCTGCTATCCTGATGCAGGAGTTTGGCATCCGGGGAGCTACCGATGTCACCGGATTTTCATTGATGGGGCACGGGATGGAAATGGCTCGTGCAAGCAAGGTCAACTTTGAAATCAATTCCAGAGAATTGCCATTGCTTCCTGAAGTTTTGGAGGCCATCAAAGAGGGTCATGTGACTCGCGGAGACAAATCCAACCGGATATACACCGAAGGTTATGCCATGGTTGAAGAAGGTGTTGAGGATGATCTCTCCAAAGTTGCTTTTGACCCTCAGACTTCGGGCGGTCTTTTGATTGCTGTGGACTCATCCAAACTCGATGTTTTCTTGAATAAAATCCAGGCAGTTTGTCCTAATGCCCGAGTCATCGGTCGCTGCCTTCCCCCTGAATCGGAAGAGTTGAGTGGAAAGGTGGCTCTCATTGGCTGAAGAAAAGAGTTTTGAGCAGATTCTGGTAGAGGGGAAAGCGATTCACCTGAACCAGATTCCCACCTTTGAATCCATTGCTCCCAAGACCAACCCGAAGCTTACTGTTGAGCAAATCCTGCAAAAGGAGGAGGACTGCTTCGTTCTGGATGTTCGCTCTGAAGCAGAATTTGAAGAGTCCCATTTGCCGGGTTCCTTGAACTTTCCCATACTTGATAATGTGGAAAGGCGTGAAGTGGGGATTCTTTACAAGCAATTGGGTAAGGAACAGGCCGTCTCCAAAGCTCTTGATTTTGCAAAGCCCAAGCTTAAGGAGCTTGAAGAATTCTGCACCTCCAATTCTAACGGGAAGAAAATAGCCATTTACTGCTGGAGAGGTGGAGGGCGCAGTTCCTACGTGTGCAACTATCTAAGAACCCAGACTAATCTGGAAGCGGTTCAGGTTCACAAGGGGCATAAAGCATACAGAAAGTTTGTCCACCAGGCTCTTTACTGCTCGAAGATGCCCAGGTTTTTAGTACTGACGGGTATGACAGGAGTGGGGAAGACGGAGATTCTGCAAGCTCTCCAAAATGATTATCAAGTTCTTGATTTGGAGGGGGCAGCTTCCCATTGCGCGAGTAGTTTTGGAAGCATTCCTTACGAGATAAGAGGGGACTATCCACCGGTTTCTCAAAAGAGTTTTGAAGATTCGATTTTTGAACAGTTGTATCTCAATCCCGTCTCTCCATCTTCAAGAGGAATACTGGTGGAATCAGAGAGTCGCAGGATTGGAAAAAGAGTGGTTCCCGAAAATCTATATCAACAAATGCTAGATTGTGAAACGGTTCAGATTGAAGCGAGTCTGGAAGCACGAACCAAACGAATTCTGGACCAATATGTAGGTGAGGATGGAAGGGGAGTGGATCTTCTAAGAAGGGACCTTGAGAAGATTCGTCGCTATCTGAAACGATCCGACTATCAAAACCTCGTGAATTGGCTGGATAGCTCAGAGATTGAGTGCTTTGTGGAGTTTGTTCTGCGCGAATATTACGACCTCAAGTATTCAGGAGTGTATAGAGACAGTAATTTGACTATAGATTTCTCTAACCCTGAAGTAGGTCTGGAAAAACTCAGAGATTTTCTCGATTCCTGAATTATGCCTTATCGAAGAACGAAGAGCCTTTGGCGATCCATTAGAATCTACATTCACCTGGCTTTTCGAAGATTAAGAATTCCCAGTGCCCGATTTCTCGACTTAATCGCTATAGTTGTGGGCTACCTGACAGCCCTGCTGGGTTATTGCTTCCTGATTGGAATTGAGTGGGTTACGGGGGTCTCTCAAGCAATCGTTAGTGCCTCTTCCTCTCCATATATCATTGTATTAATTCCGGCAGTCGGTGGTCTGATCTGCGGCCTGATTTTACATTTTCTCGCCATGGGTCAAAAGGGGATTGGAGTCCCTGAAGTTATTCACGCTGTATTGATGAAAAGTGGGATTCTAAAAGCCCGCTCACTCTTTGCAAAATACAGTGCTACAACTGTGACAGTGGGGAGTTTTGGTTCCGCTGGAACTGAAGGTCCAATCATTCATATGGGCTCCATATTGGGCTCCTGGATGGGGCAACTTCTCAATCTTTCCCCTCAAAGCCGCAAGACACTGGTGGGATGCGGAGCCGCAGCCGGTTTGTCTGCCATGTTCAACGCTCCCATTGGCGGTGTACTTTTTTCTTTGGAAGTGATTCTGGGCACATTCAGTCCCGGAGTCTTTACTCCAATCATACTTGCTTCTGTTGTGAGCTCGGTGACCTTTCACTCCATCCTGGAAGCCCACAATGCCTTTCTGTTTAACATTCACTACGTGGAGCAGGTTTGGGAGGTGCTGTGCTTTGTGTTGGTCGGGGGAGTCTGTGGAGTTTTGAGTGTGCTCTTCATACGGGTATTGAGCCTGAGCAGCAAGATCTTCGGAATGATTTCTATACCTTATGTAATCAAGCCTGCTATTGGTGGGCTATTGGTGGGTTTCTTTCTGCTTTACAGTCAGGATCTTGCAGGAGGCAGTTACCCTCTGATCGAGAGTCTGGTGAAGGGCGAGTCGATGACTATCAAGGTTCTTCTACTACTGCTCTTATTGAAGATGATGGCGACCTGCCTTACTGTTGGCTCTGGTGGCTGCGGAGGAGTTTTCTCTCCTTCTCTTGCTATGGGTGCTTTCGTAGGTGCCGCGATTCATCAAGTCCTCTCTCCTATGATTCCCGAAATTTCGTCGGTGGGTATCTATATTATGGTAGGGATGGGTTCCTTTGTGGCAGGTACTATCCATGGTCCGATTGGTGCCATTTTGATTTTGTGTGAGATGACAGGAAACTACAGTGTGATCTTACCGCTTCTGGCCGGCTGTGTGGTTTCCACAATAGTCGCTCGCTCTCTTTTTGAGTATTCCATCTACACCAACAAGCTTGTGGAAATGGGAATCTATCTCAAGGACGGATACGATCTGGATGTTCTCAAGACTTACCATGTTGAAGACCTGATGGAAACGGATATCCTCAGTGTTCCCTATGATATGCACGTTCGTGAGATTTTACCCCTCCTGCATGACTCACCGCATGAACATGTCCTGGTGCGCGATGAGGACGATCGCATAGAGGGAGTGATTTCTTATTATGATTTAACTCCTTTTATTCTCAAGAAAGATAAAGGACTCGACAGGATTGCCAGAGAAGCCATGCATGAAACTCATCACTATGTGTATGCCAGTGATCCTGTGATCAAGGCGTACGACAAGTTTCTCATGAAAGAGTCCAGCTACTTGCTTGTACTGGATAAGCAGCATGTCTACACAGGTATTGTCTTCAAAAGTGATATCATGAGGTCCTATCGAAAAGCTCTTCATCAGAAGTCTTTAGCAATGACTCACTAGTGACGATAGAAAACTGAAGCCTCCCATGAGGGGCGGCTCACCCCTTGGGGGATTTTTATGAGAATTCAGTTTGGAAAATACTTGATCTGGTTTGGTGTCCTGGCCCTTCTCTGCGCTCAAACCCTTCATTCCACAGTTCAGTTTGCAAAGAATACGGGTTTTCGCTGCAATCAGTGTCACGTGGATCGTAATGTTCGCCGGGGATCTATTCCCAAGCTCAAGGACAAGGCCTTCACTTATCTCACGAAATTGATACAGATGGAAGGTTATGTTCCCAAAATCAACTACCGTGAGCTGACTTATCTCAATCAGAAAATTCAGGAAAACAGGAAAAACGGCGGGAAAGCGCCCAAAGCAATAATCACTCTTTCTCAAATCAACAACAATCAACCTACTGAAGCGAAGCAAATTGACAGCATTCCTGATCCGAATCAGGCTCCGGCAGCGACTCAGGAAGCACCGGCGCAGCAACAACCAGTTGCAACAACTCCCAAAAAAGAAGAGCCCAGGAAGGCTCGGGAAGTGAAGAAGGAAGAGAAGAAGGAAGAGAAGAAAGAAGAGAAGAAGGAAGAGAAGAAGGAAGTTGCCAAGGCTGAAGAAAGTCCAGTATCCGCAGCAAATTTGCAGGCAGCCAGCAAATATCTCGAAAAGCTCAACCGAGCCAGTGTCGAGAAGTCTCAGACCGAGATTATCGGTAAAAAGATCAAACTGAAGGACGGCAACACTTTCATCCTGAAGCGTAAGAATGTGCGCAAGGCGGGTGAATACGTCTGGATGGAAGATTGGGATTTTGACGAGTATTGAAACAAATCTGCTCACACATCGTAAGGAAGAACGATGCGTAAACTATTTTCTTCAATCAGCCTGGCTGTTTCACTGACACTTCTCTCTACAAGCATTTCTTCAATGGAGCTCATCAAGACTGTAGACAAGTCTGGTATTCCCCTGTTTCAAAAGAGCGACGAAGCAAAATTCACCAGCAAGAAGCCTGGAAAGGCTAAGACTGCTTCCTGGGAAATTAATGTACCCGAGCAGGAATTGAGTGATCTTGAAGAATCCATGATGCAGGTTGTTCTAACAGGAGAAATCCTTGAGAAAGACCCCGGAGTGGATACAGAAGAGGCCTATGAAGCGTCCATGGAGCTTCTAACGGATCGCCTGCTTTCTGAGACGCAGATGGAGGAGCCTGAAGAGCTCTTGCAGTTTTATAAAATCCTGTCTGAGTTTGAAACAGTAAGACAAAAGTATTTCTTGCCGCTTCTGGACATGTTTCTTCGTAAAGTTCAAAAGGATCTGTTGGAGGCTGAAGAGGAAACCACCGAGCACGGGATGTTAGTTGAAAACGCAGAGCTGATTCGCGAAGTGAGCCGCCTGATTGAGCAAAGAGTCGATCTTCTGGATGCAGAAGGTGATGTTGAAGTTGGAGAAGGCGAAGCCGGAGAAGAAGATTCTGAATCCGGTGATCATGAGCCAGATGAGGAAGGTACCGAGAGTGAAGAGTCTGGTGAAGAGGGCTCAGAGGAAGACGAGTCAGAAGACTCAGAAGATACGGGTGATGGAGAGGATTCGGACTCATCCAGCAGTGAAGAGTTTCGATTGTTAAAGCTCGAGGTTATGAAGAATCGCGAAGCCTTGAGTGATTTGACTGAACGCATCGATGATCAGGTTGATCATATGATTGGTCTTCGTAAATCCATCTCCCAAATGCGAGAAGAATTAAAAAAGCAGGGAAAAGGGATTCAGGACCTTGAAAATGAGGAACTCAAAGCCAAGATGGCGGAGCTGGAGAAACAGCAAACAGAGATTTTGAAGCTGATGCGCCAACTCTCCAAAGCAGATCAGTTCGAGCCCGATGATCCCAATGCGGGTGCTGTTGATTTTCCTGACAGCGGAAGTGAAGAGGATTCTGATAATTCTGATTCAGGAAACTCGAATTCTGGTGGCAGCAAAGTCAAAGTTCCTTTTCTCTATGAGTACAAAATCTATGGTAACGACCGCAGTGGCGTTGTCGCTGTCATGCAGGCAGGCAATAGCTCTAATGAAGGTAGCGAATCCTTTGATCCAAGAGTTTTTGAAGTCTTGAATGCAAACGGTGCGCAATGGGCGAAAGCGCTCAACTCTTTTAGCTACAAGTCACTTCCCACCGGGCTTACGAATGCCTTGGGAGCTGAAGGTGTGGTTGTGAAACCAGGTAAGCAGGAAGATGCGGGCAAACTGGGCACACGAAACTACGAAAGAGCAATCGTTGAGTTTCTCGCTGATGGCGGGAAGGCCTGTTACGCAGAAGCGGCTCGTAAAGCTCACCGTGATTCCAGTCAAGAATCACTTAAATGTGATTAGACTTTGAAGAATCCGCCGCGCTTCACTATACTTGTTCCACCACTTTATCAAGTGGATAAGATAATCTCGCAAATCCCGGAGGAAGCAAGATGCCCAGAGGAAGAAAAAAACGCAACCGTCTCCGTCAAAAACGTTTTGAAGAAGAAATTGTTGATACTTCCCAAAATATCTTCGCTGCTATTGGCGTAAACGCTGAAGATGTTGGTGAAGAACAATTCAAGCAGGCCAAGCAGTGCATCGGTAAGATGATCAAGCGTTTGCTGGATCAAAAGTTGTTAAGGGAACAAGAGTTTTATCTCGGTGACTGGGTTTTTACAACCAAGGACAAGAGCAACACTCCTGTGGAAATCATTGATATCAACTACAATCTGCGCACCGCCCGAATCAAAGACAAGAAAGAGGGCGAAATCTGGGTGAAGTTCAACGACATCATTAAGGATGACGACTTCTACTACGTTTAGCTTCATGAATCCTTGAAGGGGGCCTCCCTTGAGCGAAGAGAGGGTGGAAAAGCTGATTTTCAAAGCATTGGAGCTTCAGGAGTAAGGAAGCTCTCAAGTCAGTTCCAAAGACCAGGTCAGCTTCGCCCGGAGGTTCCTCAGTTGAGTTTGCTAAATGTTCTTGACCATTGCACGATCTCAAGAGCAGTTTTTGATAAGCAAAGGCAAGCACAAGTTCTGCACGATGGCATGATTTCAGGAACTGCTTTTGACTACCAGGTCCTGTCGAACTAAACTTTACAACTCTGCCTTGCGAGCGATTTCATCGTCGATATCAGCTTCAAGTTCATCAAGATCAAAAGGTTTGGCGATGTACTTGTCCGCTCCCAAGGCCAGCATATTGGTGGTTGTTGAACCCTTGCCATAACCGCTCATCATAATGACCGAGGGCTTGTCATAGAGATCCTTGATTTCATGCAAGACTTCTTCACCAGTCATTCGGGGCATCATCAAATCAAGAAAGATTAGATGGAAGGTGCTGTCCTTTTCAAGCTGTTCAAGGCATTCCACCCCGTCTTTTGCTTCTTCAACCTCGAATCCTTTCTCCTCAAGAAAGCGACGCAGGACAAGGCGAATATCCGGTTCATCATCCACAATGAGAGCCCGCAGGTCGTCGATACCACTCAAAGGATCACTCACTGTTTCAGGAATTTCGGTTTCGATGGTCTCCTCAACTTCATCCACTTCCGGCGAATCTTCCTCTTCGACGGTTTTGAAGGGAAGAGTAATTTTGAAGCAGGTACCCACACCCAGCTTACTACTCACTTCCAAAGCTCCGTCGTGTGCTTCGAGAATCTGTCGACTGACAAAAAGACCCAGTCCTGAACCGAGTTCCTCGGTCTCCTCACCAGCTTGTCCTGTTTTGGTCGTGAAGAAAGGTAGAAAGATTTTGTCCATCAGCTGGGTTGGAATTCCAGCTCCCGTATCGCGAAAGTCAACGGTCACATGTTCACTTTCAAAGGATGTACGAATGATCAGGTCTCCGCCTTCTTCGAGGGCATGGGTTGCATTCGTTACAAGATTTAAAAAGACCTGCTGAAGTTGGCCCACATCAAAGAGGAAGTCAGGAATTGTGGAGTAACTTGTAATCACTTTGATTTGCTTTAATTTGAGATGATGTTCAGCAAGCTTCAGTGTTTCGGAAATGGCGTCATTGATGCTGGAAGCTTCCTTCTTTGGTTTGATACGACGGGATACTTGCAGAAGGTTTTGGACTACATCAATGGCGCGATCCACTGCATCCTTGATTTTGCCATGCAGATCATAGAGAAACTCTTGCTTGTCAGGTTTTCTCAAAGCAAGTTGGCTGTATCCTCGAATAGCGCCCAGGATATTGTTGCATTCGTGGGCTACGCTGGCTGTCATTTCCCCAATACCGGCGAGTTTTTTGGAGGCTGCGAGCTGATGCTGGTAGTTTCTGGCATCCTCAAGAGCTTTGAGTAATTGTTCGTTGGTTTTTTCAAGCTCTTTGTTCTTGGCAAGAAGCTGCTGGTTGAGCTTCTTTTGTCTGCAGGCGGAGTCAAATTTTTGCAATGCCCGATCAATAGTCTGCTTGACCTGTAACACGCTCGCAGGTTTGGTAATAAAGTCATAGACTTCTTCCTGCATAGCTTCCATTGCCAGATCCAAAGAGGGATGTCCGGTAACTACAATGATTTCGGGCTTGTGTTTAGCCTTTCGAAAATCACGGGCAAGATCAAGTCCGGTTTTAGTCGTTCCAGTAAACTGAAAATCAACCAGAACCAATGCAAATCTTTCTTCTTCAAACCTGGACTTACCCTCTTCGTAACTTTTTGCAGTGATGACCTGGTAACCCTGGGGTGTAAGAACCTGGCTGAGCAAGGACAGAAACAAAGGGTCATCATCAATGAGAAGGAGTTTGTAGTTACTTTTTACCATTGCTTCTCCAGCGCAAATTTTGTTTGGTGAGCGCACCCGTAAACTCGCAGCTAGTCTATCACGAATTGTACTGTCGTTCGAATTCCTGTGAAGGCTATGGTTGAGGGTGTATAATGTCGTCCAATGATCACAGAAAGGATATCTTGCATGAGTTTTCACCAAAGTATTCAAAGGCTTCTGGTCGCTTTCCTGGCTCTTCATTTGACTGTTTCTTCGCTCTATTCATTCAGCGTAGAGGAGATTGTTGAAGAAGATTCCTTTTTTGATTCCCGGGAAGTCCAGCTCACGAACTTTGCGACTCCCCGAAAGACCCTTGAATTTACCCGCAGAGGTCTGGACTTTAAGCCTGAGTCTTTGAACCGCAAGGAAATGGAAGAGTTTGCTCAAAGTCATCTTGGGAAGCAGTTTCCTCGAGGTCTACTGGAGAGTCTTCTTGACCAAAACTACAAGATTCAAATGCATTTCGGAACTCTGCAGGAGTCTATTTATCTTCTCAAAAAGGAAGGTTATCAGCTGGTGAGACATGTTTTCCCTGCAATTCGGGGAGGTGTTCATTTACTGGTTGCTTATGCCCAGGGTGAGGAGCTGCAGGACGCTTACCGGCCACCAAAGCTTGTGATCACAGAACTTCGTTCCAAGGCATTGCTTGAGAAAATGGAGTGGAGTCTTGCGGTTCAGTACGGAAGCAAAGTAGATAGCCTGATTGTCTACGACTTTCATCCGGTTTTAAGTGACTCCTATCGCAGTGGTGCTTTCAAGGAAGCTCTATTTCACCTTCCGAGAGGAAACCGCAGTGTTGTGCTGGGGAATTCGAAGTTACTGCTGCAAAGATTGATGGAGCGCAAGTTTGCTTCCATGAGTCTTCAGTTCCTGCAGGGTTTGTATGGAACTGACTTCAGCAAAGGGATGAAGAATACCTTGATTGAAGAAGGGTTTCTAAAGGCTATGGACTGGGATGTGACGCCATTTGCCAGGCTTCATGGAAATAAGGAAAAAGTTCTCTCAGGATTCTTACTACCATTGTTTGACAAGTTTGAAACCGAACTGCTTTTACTGTTGGCTCAGAAGCCCAAGCACAGTTTGAGTGAACTTCTGGTGGTGGGAAATGAGCTCGCAATCAGCAAGGAACCACTCCTGAAAGAAGAGATTGAAAGTTCGTTGGGTCTGTCTCGAAGTTTTGAACTTGATGTGCCCTTGAAACTGAACTCTGTTCCTGTCTCAAAAGCTGGCAGAGTGGAGCGGGTTTTGTTCATCGACGGGGTTGTGGGAGATCAGATAGGGATTATGGTTGAGTTGCTCCACCACCTGGGTATCAAGAACATTGGTTATTTTGGAGCAGCTTATGGTGGCCAATCCAGGTCTGAATTGATTCTTCCATTGCAGGTAGAATACAAGGGCAAGAACTTCGAGAGCGGAATCAAGAATCCGGTCCTGCATGCACTCAAAACAATGCAGGTTCAAAAAATTTCTCATTACACTGTGCCCCAAGCTTATGCAGGAAGCAAGATTGTAGATAACAGTAGCGTTTACTATCTCAAAGGAATGCATGATCTGGGTCTGGAAGCTCATGCATTGCTGCTAGGCCAGGGTACAGGCTTCTCCCGTTCGGTAGAAGAAGTCTTGAAAGAACAGGAGAGAATGGAGGCACTGGTTGATCCTCTTTTGGCCTGGCTTGATATCGAAGATTTGTTGATTGAAGAGCCTGTTGTAGAAAGCGGTTATTTCAGTCTTGAAGAAAAGATGAAGCACTACAGATTCAAGCACGGTCTGGAAAAAGATGTGTCCATCCTGTTTCACGTTTATCTGGACGCCTATCTGAAAGAGAACCTCAGAAATGCTGAAGAAATGAAAAGCTTTCTGTCCAAGGACGATATGGTGGTCTCGAGTTCCAAGCGCCATCTTGCCTTTAGTTATTTTCTGGATCGACCCTATCGTGATCAGGATGTGATTGCTCACCTGTCCCAGATTGATAAATCAATGCAGGAGCTTGATGTTTATCTCAAGTTACTGGGCGTGAAGAAAGCGACTCTTCACATCGGTGGCGGATTTCAGGCAGGTCTTCTGACACCTTTGAGTCCTCTTGAATATGCTCTTGAAGGTTTGGGACAAAGAGAGCTTTATGAGCTCAAAGCTTCCCCATTTGGTGATCCCAATCATCCCCGTCGCTTCCTGGTTCGTCTCATTCCCAGAGAAGAGCTTTTGGATCAGACCCATCCTGTGATTGAATTCCCATTGAAGGAAGAAGAGCCGGTAACTCGCTTGTATTTGAAAGCTTTGAGTAATCTGGGAGTTGTTCAGAACAAGGAAGGCTTGTTTGACTGGCAATTGGAAAAATACGAAAAGCAAAGTCAGGTGCTGCGATTAAAAATGGCTGTGAATCGATTTCTTGTGGGAAGTGAGGCGCTCTTGAGACTTGCCCGAACAGACTTTCTGCGAGAAAAAAGTAGAGTCTTTGCCCTTAGTCCCTGGTCCCAGAAAAAAGTGGATGAATTGCATCATTCTCTGCGCACTTCAGTGGGGGATTTGACCCGTGAAGGGCTTGAGCTCAAGCAGGAAGTGAGAAACTCCAAAGCTTCTGAAAAGAACAAGATTTACTGGCAAAATCTCATCGATGATAAAGTCTCCAGCCTGGAGAGCTTCATTTCCGCTTACGAAAGTTATTAGTCACTTCTTCTCTTTAGCGTATACCAATTTGGAAGGTAGACAAGAGCCTTTGATTTTGTAAACAAAAACTCTGTCTTGCCCGATAGTTTTGTCGTATATGCGATATAGACAGGCCTTAATGCTCGACACTTTTTTGGTGGCGATGGGTGTATTTTTCATTACCCACGCCGTCTTGTACTTTGGCGAACTTTCCAATAAGAAGGAAGTGGAAAGCCTCCAGGAGGGCCCTGTTCAAGTGGTTGCGGGGCCAATTCAGTTTGACAAGAACAAGATTGTGAACTGGGATCCCTTCAAGGTGAAACCAAAACCTGTAATCGAAAAACCAAAGCCGCCGCCTCCCAAGAAAATCGAGCCTCCAAAACCTCCACCTAAACCAGTAGATACAAGACCAGTGGCTACCAATCTACCCCTGGGTCTCTTTGGCGTTATTCTTGATGGAGCCAATTCAGTAGCCTTCATCAGTAAGAATAAAAACAATATTAATATCAATCCTCCCGAGCCCAAGATCGCTGGTGAACAGATCATGCCTGGTGTCAAGTTGCTGGAAATCCAGCTTCATAAAGTCATCATCGATCATGGTGGCAAGCGCCAGGAACTTTGGGAAGAGGGATACGACAAGAGCCTCGAGAAGCTTTTGGGGGGAGGAGCCATGTTTGTAGGACAGGCGAATCCTTCTCAGCCCGTCCAAGTCAGTGCAAACAGAGCCACCAATTTTGAAATCACCCCTGTGGGAGACAATATTTATGTGACCCAGAAAGAAGTGCAAAAGCAGGTTAAAAACCTCTCTGGACTATTGGCCCAAGTGAGGGTGCAACCAAATTTTACCCGTTCCGGAAGGTCTGATGGCTTCAAGATTCTGCATGTGAATCGGGGGAGTTTTATCGAGGCTCTCGGGATCAAATCCGGGGATATTATCAACAAAATCAATGGCAATCTGGTGGATTCGATGCAAAAGGGTTACCAGCTTTTTAACAATCTTCAACGAGAAACAGCAATTGACGTAGAACTAACACGGGGTGGGGCGAGCAAGACAATCCACTTCGAGATGCGCAACTAATGAGTAGAGGTAGAACATGGCAATGATCACAAGACTTCTGGCGATCCTGCTTTTGATGTGCTCCATATCCTGGGCAAATCAGAATCAGCCCAGTCGAATCGTGGAACAGGATGGGAAAGTTCAACTCAACTTAAACAATGTGGATGTTGAGGTCATCATCAAATATCTGGCGCGTTTCTCGGGGGAACATTATCTGATTGATCCTACGGTCAAAGGTAAGATTTCCATCATGGCAAACAAGCCAGTCACTCGTCAGGAAGCAATTATCATTCTTGAAGAGGCTTTGATATTCAATAACTTCACCATCATGAAAAATGGCCTGGCCAAATATGTAATTCCGACAAGATTCGCGAAACAATATGGAATTGAAGTCAAGATCGGAGACGCTGGAGTCAGAGATATTAAGACAGCAAACCTTGAGATGCGATTCTTTAAGGTGGATTACATTGGGGTTCGCAAGATGAACACCATACTTAACACTATCCTGGGAAAAAATGGGCAGATTATTCCGCATGTACAAGAGCGAATGCTTCAGGTCATCGACACCACATTTTCACTGAAGAGAATGCATGAGTTGATTGAGAAGATGGATGTACCTGATGCTCTTCTGGAGATGTATGTGGTTCATCTTGAAAATACCAAGGCTGCGAAAATTATTGGCCAGCTCAAGGCAATTTTTGCCAACAATCTGACTTTGAAGGGATCTCCCAATGTGATCGAAGCGGAAGAAGACAAGATGAACTTCATCGCCGATGATCGTACCAACAAAATCATAGCGATTTCCCATCCAAAATATATCGATCAGATTCGTGAGACCGTTCGACTTCTGGATCAGGAACTGGGTGCGATCAATGAGGTGCAGATATTTCGTGTGAAACATGCTGAGCCGGATGCGTTGGCAAAACAATTGGCAGAGCTTTTTCCCAAGGATGCCGTCAAGATTGTCGCCGATGAGCGACTGCAAGGTCTGCTAATTATTTCCCAGAGTGATCGAATGATTCAGGCTGTCATGCAGATGGCACGAAAGCTGGATTTGAAGGCGGATGCAACAGGAGGAGATGTTCGGGTTTATTATCTGGAGCACACAGTGGCCAAGGACATGGCCGACACTCTCACAAAACTATTCGAGAAGAAAAAGAATAAGGACATTGAACCTGTGTCAATTGTTCCTGATGAAGCGACAAATGCTTTGATTGTAACGGGTACCAAAGCTCAGTTTGAAGAGGTGTTGGCGATACTTGAAAAACTGGATATCTTTCGAGCACAGGTCTTGGTGGAAGCTGTGATTGTGGAGACAAAGATTGGTTTTGCTCGCGAACTTGGGTTCAAGTGGGTTGGTGGAAAGAGAGACAACGGTGATCTGTTTGCATTGACTTCCAATATTGGTCTCGCTCCCGCCCTAAACTCAGGAATGAATATTGGATTTGCGGAGAATATCAGCAATGTTGAGGACATTGTCACCAATCAGGACAATATTCGAGCATTACTAAAAGCTGTCAAGAACAACAATGAAGTGAACATTCTGTCGGCTCCTCAAATTTTGACAGTCGATAACGAAGAGGCCACCATCACAGTGGGTGAGGTAGTGCCTTTGCCAACAGGTGTCAACACGGCTCTGAATAATGGAAATCAAACCATCAGCAACTTTCGTTTCGAGGACGTGGGTCTGGATTTAACAATCAAACCAAGAATCACTCAGAAGAGAACTATCAGCCTGGAAGTGAAGCTTGATATCAAGGCGAGAAGCAATGACACCCTGTTTGATTTTGATGTGCCGATTATCAGCCGAAGAAGTGTAACCACGGTTGTGAACACAAAAGACAAAAACACTGCAGTCATTGGTGGCTTGATGAGAGATCAAAAGACACACAGTGACGACAGAATTCCATTCTTTGCCAGATTACCCCTGATTGGTCGACTGTTTCACTCAAAATCGACCCAGATGGAGAAGACGAATCTATTTGTTTTCCTGACTCCCTATATTTTGAGCAATGAGGAAGAACTCAAGACAGTTACTCAGCAAGTCAATACGAAATTTGAAAAGGGGGCAGATCAGAAAATCTTCCATCCACTCAGCTATAAGGAAGGCATTGGTGTCTATCCTGAGGGAGCGAGAGAAGAGGCAATGGTTCAGGAAGTGAAGATCGAGCGTATTGCCCTTGATGGAACCAGAGAATTGCTCAAAGATTCCAACCCGACAACAGTTAAGTCAAAGCAAGCTCCTGCGAGATCCCGTGAGACAAAAGTTGTTGAACCAGCAAAGCCAGTCCAAAAGAGTGTTTCATCAGAAAAGAAACTCAAGACGAGTGATGCGAACCCCGACAAAATCAGTGCTGATGAAATCAAGCGCTTTCAGATGCTTATGGAAAGAGATCGGGTGAAGCCGCTACCAGTCAAGCCGATGCCACGATCCATGGGAATTCGAAAGAGTTCGATTCATCGTCTGGCGGGAGAGAAAGAAAGCTCCCCTGAGGAGACAATGGAAGAAGTTAAGGCTAAGGAAGTAAGTTCCTTAACCGTTCATGAACCTGAACAAACAAGCCAGGAAATTGTAGATCAACCAAAACTTGTTGCAGTGGCCAGAGCATTGAAGGAAGCAGAGACTGTTGCGAGGGAGCTTGCCAGCAAGGATGAGGAAATTGAGAAGGCAGTCCAGTTAGCGGTTCAAAACAATGGGAAAGATCCTCTTGAGGAAAGTGCTAAGGTCGCTGTTGAGGATTTGGAGTCATCCAAACCCGGTCAAATCAGCATAGCGAAACCTAGCACTCCAAAGAGGGAGGGAAAGTTCTTTCTTCACTTGATTCGCAATCGTATCCAACGTCTTGCCAAAGACTTTCAAAGAAGGGATTCTCCTGACTCGGCTATCTTGAAGGACAGGGCCACACCAGAGCAGTCTGACACTCCAAGGGTTCGAGTGCCTATGTTGCCTGAAAAAGGGCAGAGCGAGGTGATTGAAGTTCCGAAAGAGAAAGAGAAGTCCCTGGAAGTGAGTCAAAAGCTAGAGGGAGTTGTGGAGCCTTCAAAACCTGTAGCACAAAAATCTGAGGATAGCTCAAAAGCATCTCTTTCCAAGGTTGTCCAGAAAGCTCAAAAGCCGCTCAAAGCACCTCAAAACAGAAGACCAATTCGCTTGAAGGTTGCGCAGAGAATGAAGAATCTCGTGAAGAAGCATGAGCAAAATCGAGAAAAGCATTTGGCGGCAATTCGGAACTCCAGCGCTAAGAATCCTGTCGAATCAGGGGAAAAGATGGCGAAGCTTGATTCAGAGGGAAATGACAGCTTTGATGATTTGATTTCAGAATTGAAAAAGGAAGTCTCCCAGGAGAAAACCGAGGACAAAAAGCTGGGCTCGGAAGATTTTGATGAGTTGATCCAGGAATTGAAGAAGAATTTGAAGGATGAGTAGTTGCCATGACATTGATCGAAGAACTCAAAAGTCGTGATTTACTGGGAAAAATTCTCCTCGAAGATGGGCTAATCAGTGAGGAGCAACTTGAGCATGCCCTGAGTCGTCAAGACGGAATGCTGGAGCAGTCCGGTCATGTAAGGCTAGGCCAGATATTGCTGGAAGAGAGGGCTATTGATGAAGCCCAGCTTCAAAGAGCACTTTCCAAGCAGTATGACATTCCCTTTGTGCAAAAAATTGATCGTCTGGACATTGATAGTGCCCTGATGAACCGATTGCCCATTGATTTTGCCAAACAGCATCATTTTTGCCCATGCTACACCAGTATGGATGAGTTGGTAGTTGCTATCCATGATCCTTTGAAAGTCCATCTAATGGACGATCTAAGGCAGTTGATGGGCTATAAGATCAAGCCTGTTCTCACTACCATGAGCGAGATTGAGCTTGCGATCAACGAGTGCTACGGATCGCAAAAGGACTTGACCAGTCAGGTGATTACCGAACTGGAAGAGGCCGATTACACCATCTCCATTGAGGATCTCGGGGGGGCGGAAGATCTACTGGATATGGCCAACAAAGCTCCGGTGATTCGCTTTGTGAACTCCATTATCTATCATGCCGTCAATGACGGAGCCTCGGATATTCACATTGAACCCTATGAGAAAGAAATCAAGATTCGCTATCGTATTGACGGGGTGCTCTATGACACGCCATCACCTCCAAAAGTAGTGCAAAGAGCGATTGCATCCAGAATCAAGATTATGGCCGGACTGGATATCGCCGAGACCCGTCTGCCGCAGGACGGACGACTCAAGATTTCCCTTGGAGAAAAGGTGGTCGATTTACGTATCAGCGTACTGCCCACTTCTTTTGGTGAGAGAATTGTAATGCGACTACTGGACACACGAGCAGAGCTTTTGAGTGTGGAGAAAGTTGGCTTTCCACCAGTCATTCGAAAAGCCTTTGAAAATCAATACCGTCGACCCAACGGGATTTTACTGGTGACCGGGCCTACGGGTTCAGGGAAATCCACAACTCTTTACAGTGTTCTCAATACAATCAAGTCGCGGGAAAAGAACATCATTACTATTGAGGATCCTGTGGAAATTCAGCTGGAAGGGGTCTCCCAGATTCAGGTGAAGCCAAAGATCGACTTTACTTTTGCTGCAGGTCTTCGAAGTGTACTTCGTCAGGATCCGGATATTGTCATGGTAGGGGAGATTCGAGATCGAGAGACAGCGGAAATTGCTGTTCAGGGTTCTCAGACGGGTCACCTTGTACTCTCTACACTACACACCAATGATACATCCGGGGCAATCACTCGATTGCTGGAGATGGGAATTGAACCCTATTTGATAAGCTCTTCCTTAATCGGGGTGCTGGCTCAGCGATTGGTGCGGGTGAATTGTCAAAATTGTCTGACAGACTATGAACCGGAGATTTTTGCCCTGGAAGCTTTGGGGCTTGATACAACCAAGTCCTATCGAAAAGGAAAGGGTTGCATGCGTTGCAATCACATTGGCTATCGAGGTCGACGTGGAATTTTTGAATTCCTGGAAGTTGACGATGATATTCAGACCATGATTGGTCGTCGAGCAAGTAGTGCAGAGATAAGAAAAAACTATTTTCTGGAGCGAAAAAGAGGTGACCTTCTGCGTCAAGACGGAATCAATCGAGTCATGGAGGGCATCACCACTGTCAGTGAAGTCTTGCGAGTTGCCTAGGAAGTGTAAATGCCAAATTATCACTACACAGCTCTCGATCGATCCGGTAACAAATTAAAGGGTGAGGTCTCTGCAGCCAATGAGTTGGCTGCAAGAAAATCTATCAAGGATAAGGGTCTCTTCGTAGTTCAGATGGGTCTGGATAACAAACGATTTAAATTGCCCAGTTTATTCACTCAATCCACAACCCAAAAAACCAGAGTTCCGGGAAAGGAGCTTGTTTTCTTTACTCGGCAACTGGCGACCTTACTTCGTTCCGGCTTTACTCTGGATAATGCGCTAGCGGCGATCTCGGAGCAAATTGCTCATCCCGGGTTCTATGACGCCATTCTTGATCTGGATCGTATGGTAAAAGAGGGAAAGACTTTTCATGAGTCTTTGAGTGTCTATCCCTATATTTTTTCGGATATCTTCAGAAGTCTCGTTAAGGCAGGCGAGGCCTCGGGAGAGCTCCCGGCAATTCTGACCAAGCTGGCCCTTTATCTTGAAGATCAAGCCAAACTAAAGACCAAAGTCATAGCGACCCTGACCTATCCACTGGTTATGCTTCTGGCTTGTATCGGTGTGATCTTCGTTCTGATGACCTACGTAGTTCCCAATATCACTCAGGTGATTCTCGATCAGGGAAAGGAACTTCCTTTTGCCACTTCATTGCTAATCAACAGCTCCAGCTTTTTGGCCCAGTGGTGGATGGTCATTCTGGGAGCATTCTTGTTTGGAGTTTTTACACTCAGGCAATACTACAGGACAGTGACGGGTCGAAGGGTTCTGGATCAATTTTTACTGGGTCTGCCCTTACTGGGCAGTTTGTTTACGAAGGTAGCGATCAGCCGCTTTGCTTCTACTTTCGCCGTTTTGTTGAGATCCGGGGTTGAGATTTTACGTTCCATGGGAATCGTGAAGGATGTTGTAGGAAATGTGATTTTGCAGCAGGCTATCGTCAAGGCGGCAAACAATGTTGGTGAGGGAAACAGTATTGCTGGTCCTCTTGGTGACTCTGGCGTGTTTCCTCCCATCGTAATCAAGATGATTGACTCTGGACAGAAATCTGGAAATCTTGAGGACATGCTCGAGACGATTGCTCGTGACTATGACAATGAGGTAGAGAGTACAATTCTGGCACTGACCAGCATTCTTGAGCCAGTCATTATTATTGTGATGGGTAGCTTTGTAGCTTTTATTGTCTGGGCGGTGCTTGTACCTTTGCAGGATATGGCTAACCTATGATGCGAAAGAAAGGTTTTTCTTTGCTCGAGCTCATGGTCAGTCTCCTGATCATTTCAGCAACGATTGTGACAACCATTCCCAATATCTCTCAAGCAGTCAAGTTGTCTCGCAGGGCAAGGACAATGGTGACAGCTATCCAGCTGGCCAGAAACATGCTCAATGAGGTGCAGTTGGAGGGGAAAATCAGTGAGCGCAAAGACGATGGAAAGTTTGATGATTTCGAAGACTTCAGCTACGAATACAAAATCGAAAAGGTGAAGCTCAAGGAAATCATGATTATGAATCAGGATGAGGACAGTAACCTGAATACGAAGGGTGACTTGAATGTAGATAGACTATTCAAAATTACTCTTGGAGTATACTGGGAAGAGGCTGGAAGCGAGAGAAAGTACGAGGTGTTCTCCTTTCTCTATGCTCAGAAATAAGGTCTGAATCAGGGGCAGTGATGGCAAGTGGAATGTCCATGCAAGTCAGAAGTTCAGGAAGAGAAAAATTAAGATTTTTGAGCTTTTCCACACCATTATTATCTCGAGTACGTGGAAACAACTTTGGGGGGAATCTTTCTTTTAGCTCTCGAAGAGCTTTCACTCTCATTGAGATTCTCTTTGCTATGTCGATTCTGGCCATGATGGGTACCATGCTTTATAACGCCCTGTTTACTGCCATGCGTGGAGTCAAAGCGGTAGATAAGGCCTTTGTTACCCCACGAAAAGCTCTGATTTTGTCTAGAATGTTTGAGCGTGAATTGACCGGGGTGTACTTGCCCGAGATTGTTGTACCTCCCGTCAAAAAGGACAAGAACGGAAAGGTGATTCCCCATAAAACTCTCAAGGAAAAGATGGAGTTTGGTCTGGTGGGAAAGAGTCGAGAGATTCATTTCACCACCATGATTCCTCTCAGAGAAGGGGCCCAGGTTCTCAGTAAGGAAGACAAGGAGAAGGGTAGGCCTCCCCTGGGAGATATTCTGGAAATTGGCTATAGCTATGATAGCGCAGATGATTTTTTGACCAAGCGCCGTGACCCGGTTCCTGATGATGATATTGACAAGGGTGGAGACGAGATTGAAATGAAAGGAATCTTGCTCGATGAAGTCAAATTCGAATACTACGACAAGAAATGGCAGGAAAGCTGGGACAGTAGAAAATCCAAGAAGCTCCCCCGAGCCGTGCGGGCCAACTTTTTGATCCGATTGAATGATAAGCAATTGGAGGGTATGGAGGAAGAAGAGGCCAAGAGGCTTTCCTTCAAACATCAAATTACGGTTCTGCTTCCTAACGCTGTGGATAACAAGAGTAAATTCTGATGCATTCCTTCCGGCAAAATAAAAACCGTGGATTTGGGCTTTTGATGACCATGCTCATTTTGACGATCCTCGCTGGTTTTGCCAGTACCACCTTTCGTCGTGCCCATAATCAAGCCTTTTTAGTAGGTAGTCAGGCCCAGCATTACCAGGCTCTCATCCTGGCCAAGGCGGGAGTGAACCTTGCCAGAGCGGGTTTGCTTCTGGATACCAATGATCGTGACGACCTTGAAGAAGACTGGGCTCTTCTCTCCCAGGCGTCCCAGATTGCCCCGATTCCTCTGGGAAATGGATTTGTTTCGGTTCAAATTGTTGATGAAGATAGCAAACGCAATCTCAATACCATGCCTGAAGAGGAACTGCGTGAGTTTCTCAATTCGCTCAAGCTTAAGAGCAGCAAGCAGGGGGATATCACGGGGCTCGACATCTATGAGCCGGAATTGGCCAATGAGCTTACGGATGCTTTTTTGGACTGGATAGACTACGACACCAATGTGAGGCCCCAGGGTGCTGAAGAGCGGGAGTATCGGGGTGAATCCTTCAAGTACTTCCCTCACAATCAACCGATTGCGAGTCTGGGTGAACTTCTTTGGATCAAGGGATTTACACCGGACATGCTGTTTGGTCGCAAGGGAAACCCGCCACTGGTTGATATCCTGACTGTCTTTGGAGGCGGCAAAATTAATATAAATACAGCCAGTGATGCGGTGCTGCGGGCATTTATTACCCAATACGATGAATACAATACAAGTACAGTTTTGGATGCCGTGCGAGAGAACCGCCCCTATGAATCTGTGGGTCAGGCTACAAGCCTGCTGAGCTCTTACCTGGGCAATCATCAGTTTGACAAAAAGATCAAGATCAAGAGCGAGTACTTTCGAATTGTCGCGACAGGGATTGTAGGAAAAGTAGAGTCTGTTGTTGAGGCAGTCGTTAAGAGAAACGCCAATAAGTGCGATATTCTTTTATGGATGGAACGCCCGAAAATAGAGGCGTACGAGGAAATTTCTGACAAAAATGCCGATAGTTCTGGGACTTGACATAGGATACAGTGCCATCAAGGCCTCTTTGCTTGAAGACACCATGCATGGTGAAAGAGTGAAGCGTTTGTTTCATATGCCTTACAAGGGTATGGAGCGAAAAGAGGCTATTGATCAGTTTTTTCAGGAAGTGTTTACGGACGAGTTTGACCGTTTGGTTGTATCTTTGAAAGGCTATGAGGGTTCTGTTCGGATTCTGGAGTTGCCTTTTGATGATGTAAAGAAGGTAGCCTCTGTTCTTCCCTTTGAGCTCGATGCAGAGTTTGCAGACGGTGCCGGTGAGAAAAAGTTTGAGTTCCATCGTATCCATGCTCAAAGAGTGACTTCCAATTTTCCCTATCTGGTGATTGGCGTTCGAGAAGACTGCATTGGGCAGTATCTTGAAGACCTGAAGGGGAGCGAGCAGAGTCCCTATCTACTGGATTACGATGCTTACGCTAACTTCAATTGTTATTTTGAGAGTAAGGATCACCAAAAAGAAGGGGTCAAACTTCTCGTTGATATCGGTGCCCGTTCCACAGGAATCAATATCATCAATGATGAGGAACTACTGTATACCCGAAGCGTGTTCTTTGGGGGGAAAGACTTCTCCCAGGCAATTGCTGATCGTCTGAACATGAGTTTTGAGGATGCGGAAGAAATGAAGCTGGTTTACGGGCTTGAGTCCGGAAGTGGCGAAGAAGGTGCAAACCAGGTTGTGGAAGCACTTTGCAGTTGTCTTGATTTTTTGGCGAAAGAAATCAAGCTGACTCTGGGCTCCTACAGCAGTTTGCAAGGGGCTGTGGATGTACAGTGCCTCTATCTTTATGGTGGTGGCTCCATGCTTAAGGGTTGTGAGGACTATCTGACTCAAATGCTGGATATCCCTGTTCAAGTGGCCAATCCACTACAGGAACTCAAGATCGAGGAGACACCCTCTCAGCCCGCTCAACTCTTTAGTGTCGCTATAGGTTTGGCTTATCGTGGTCTGGGTATTGGTCAGGTGCAACACGATTTTTTGCCCCGGTCCAATCCCCTGGATACTTACTCCCAGAAGAGAATTCTTATGCATTGTGCCGCTGTTATGGCACTTTCCTTTATCTTCGCATTGTCCTCAGGCATCGAGTTGGCGGCAGCCTGGTATACCCACTATGACTTAAAAAATGTATACGACGAGGAGACAGATAAAATTCTGGCGTCTCAGAAAGGGAAGAAGGTCTACTCAAACATTCAGGAACTCCATCGCAGAATCGGAGGCCGCAAGAAACTTCTGGAGAGATTTCGTAACGCAGAGAGATCTCCTATTCGTGTTCTTGATTACCTATCCAGCGTTGCTGTGGCAGGTCTGGATGTTCAGTTCGATCAAATCGTCATGCAAAATGATGCGTCCCGTTCCCAGTTAATTATCGTAGGGTCCGTTCCCAGAGCGCCTGATCTGGTGAAATGGGAAACACAACTCGACAAGATTCCCGGATTGACCAAGCGGGAACGACCAACTTCACAGCCGGATAGTAAAACCGGGAGATACACTTTTAGACAGGTACTGGATCTGTAGTATGGCTCGAAGACTTCGTAGTTTTTTTTACATATTTCTCAGTATGTTTTTTCTGATTCTCAGTGTCCTGTTTTTTCAACTGGGGATGAGTTGGAGAGAGTCCAGAGATGAACGTGAGAAAGAAATTGTTAAAGTTCAAAAAGATATTCAGGTGGCCAGAACCCTGGATGATGGAAGACCAGTAGATACATATAGTGATTTGCTGATCAAACTGTCCGGATATTGTGATGAGGTAAAAATCACATCCAGGAGTTGCAACGTGACCTCCAGAAATCCGGAAGATGAAGGGGATTATACCAGTCGAATGTACTCGGTTGTGCTCGAACCAATCCTGATGGACAAAACTCTGGAGTACTTTCGAAAGCTGGAAGGATTGCCCGATAACGTAAGAGTGGGGAACTCCCAGCTCGAAAGAGTAGCTCCCAGAGGACGGAGAAATGAGTCCGTGGAGCCCTACTTGCGACTCAAGATCCAGATGAAAGAGATCAAGTTCAAGCAATCCTGATTTTTCACAGGAATCTCTCTCCTGAATGGTTTTTGTCGAACTTGGGTCTGATTGAATGCTCCAGGGTGAGTGCTCATTGTGTCCGTAACGGATTTTGTTTACCATATACCAAGTATTTTGATAGCCTAAAGGTTGGCGCGCACATACATACCTTAAGGGGAGGATATTCCATGCGACTAATGTCTCTGCGTTACAAGCGCAAGGGTTTTACACTCATCGAGCTTTTGATTGTGATCTCCATTCTGGTGATCTTGTCCGTAGCGGTAGCTATGAACTTCATCGGATTTGACTACGATGCTCGACACTCTTCAACCAAGTCCAATCTTGCGGCACTGCGAAGCTCCATATCTCTGTACAGATCTCGTCACTCCAACTTTCCACAGCCATCGGCATCGGGAGGTCGAAAGGCGACTCAGAATGGAGAAAATACTCTGGAAGCAATTTTAACCAATACTGGTGGTTTCGGAGATGGAACCGAGTATATTCGGGGAAACATCGCCGGGGAATTGATCAGCTCTTCATCAGAAAAAGCCTATGTTTGTGTAGTGAAAGACGTAGCGTCCTATTATCAGGATCAAGCTTCTTTTGATGGTTGCGAGTCACCATCATCTGAGGATCCCCCACCGTCCGGTTCAGCTCCCGGTGGAGGATATGTTTACTGTCCAGTGAACGGTGCAATTCGACTGAACTTCACCGTGCAGGGTGATGATCTTCGTAAGGAAGATCAATCCAACATCCAGGCACTGCAGCCTGACTGGTCCACTTGGGCTGAGCAGCACGCTGACCTGGAAGATGACTGGCCAGTTCGCTGGTAATCAATAAGATTTAAAAGGAAGCCCCTTGAGAGCCCATCGGACTCTCAAGGGGCTTTTTTGGTTGTGAGTACCCGGCATGGAGCGCTTACTTGATGAGTGAGTCCTCTAAAGACACTGTTAGCCGGACGGCAAGGGTTGGCACAGTGAAGTGGGGTATGAAGGAAGCCGCAGAGAAATAAGAGAGGAGCCCCAGGTCTGTGAGATGGAAACGAATACAGCAGCAAGTAAAATAGAAATCAAATTTACAGGTCTAAAATTATTGAAAAATTGAGCCAATTGGCTTGAAAGTTGCGGCAGAAGTATGGCTGAGGCAGTCCCACAAAATTGCCTGAAAAAATGGTTGACAAAACTGAATTGGAATCGAACAAAAGCTCAATCAAAAATCAGAAAAAAAAGTTCTGAGTTGTTCCTGGTCATGTAAAAATTCTACAGCGTGCTTCTAGAGCCTTCCAAGCCCATTTATTGCGTCTGCACATAGGCTTTCCGGACTTGTTCAAGGTGAAGAAATTCTTTGAAAAATCATGTAGTTTTGTATAATACTAGCCACTTCAAACTTGTTTATATTTGTACAAGTTTGCCTGTAAACCCCCATAATTTGTTTACATTTGTCTCATGGTCACTTCGGGCTAACTTTCGGCAAATTTCAGGGTGAAGAAAGAAAAGAAAATACAACATTTTGGATGTCAACTAGGAGTATGTGAATGAGTATCAGGGTCACCAAAAGAGACGGTAGTGTTGTCCCCATTGATGTTTACAAGATCAAGAAAGTAATTGCTTTTGCCTGCCACGATTCAGGCTGCGACCCGTTGGAACTGGAAATGGATGCTCATGTTCAGTTTCGTGACGGAATTACTACCGAAGAAATTCAAAAAATGGTAATCCAGACAGCTGTGGAGAAAATTTCCAGCGATGAGCCCGAGTGGCAGTATGTGGCATCCAAGCTCTTCCTCTATGATATCTACAAAAAAGTATGTCTGAATAGAAATCTCAACAAGCGACCCTATGCAGACTTTCACGGGTACCTGAAACGGGCTACTGAAAAAGGTCTTTTGCATTCCTCAATTCTTGAGTCTTACAGCGACGAAGAGATTGAAGAGTTGGCTAATTACATGGTTCCCGAGCGTGATTACAACTTCAACTATGTTGGAATCAAAACCCTTTCTGATCGTTATCTTGTCTGCGATGGAGACGGTAAAATTCTCGAGTTTCCCCAGGAAGCGTTCATGGGAATTGGGATGTTTCTGGCCAGCAAAGAAAAAGAAAAAATGCACTGGGCCAAGCAGTTCTACGATGTAATTTCCAAGTTTGAAGTGATTCCTGCCACTCCGACACTATCCAATGCAAGGAAACCTCATTCACAGCTTTCTTCATGCTTTGTTGCTACCGTGGACGATTCTCTGGACAGTATTTTTGACTTTGTAAACACCTTTGCCCAGTTGAGCAAATACGGTGGAGGAGTTGGAGCAGATTTGTCCCGAATCCGAGCTCAGGGTAGTGAAATTCGCGGATTCAAGAATGTTGCTGGTGGTGTTGTTCCCTGGATTCGAATCCTGAATGACACAGCTGTGGCTGTTGATCAGCTTGGGATTCGTAAAGGGGCCTTGTCATTGACTCTCAATATCTATCACTCGGATATCTTTGATTTCTTGAATCTTAAGACAAACAGTGGTGATGATCGTCGTAAGGCCCACGACATCTTTCCATCAGTTGGCCTGACTGACAACTTCATGAGGGCAGTTGAAGAGAGATCAGATTATTTTCTCTTCGATCCCTATCAGGTGAAGAAGCATTTGGGCTATGAAATCTCGGATTATTTCGGTGAAGAATTCGAAAAACGATACCAGGAAGTTCTTGCTGATGATCGAATTGAGAAAACCAAGGTTCCAGCCATGACTCTCATGAAGGCAATCCTGAAGTCTTCCTTTGAGACTGGTCTTCCCTATGTATTCTTCAGGGACACTGCGAACAAGTCCAACCCAAACAAGCATTGTGGTGTGGTTCGGTCGACCAATCTGTGTGTAGAAATTATTCAAAATATGTCTCCTACAACTGTGAAGAGGCAAGTAGTGCTTGATGACGGAACAATCAGTGTAGAGAAAGATCCCGGAGATCTGGTGGTATGTAATCTTTCCAGCTTGAACTTGATGAAAGTACATAAGGAAGAGGACATTCAAAGAGTAGTGCCTGTGCAGGTTCGAATGCTTGATAATGTGATCGATTTGAACTTCTATCCCGTGCAGGAAGCAAAGGTGACCAACCGAAAATACCGTGCAATTGGTGTTGGTACGATGAACTATCATGGTTTGTTGGCCAACGAAGGTCTGGTTTGGGAGAGTGAAGAGCATCTTGAATATGTAGACAAGCTCTACGAAAAGATTTCCTATCATGCCATCAATGCCAGTGCCGATCTTGCAGAAGAAAAAGGCAAATATTCCATGTTCAAGGGTTCTGACTGGGACAAGGGAGAATTCTTTGGAGGTCGCGATCTTGGTGATCGAATGGATTGGGACGGACTTCGCGCCAAAGTCAAAGAAAAAGGTTTGCGAAACGGTTACCTGATGGCAGTGGCTCCTACTGGAAGCATCAGTTTGATCTCCGGTGCAACTGCTGGAATTGATCCAATATTTGCCAAAATTGAGCGTACGGAAAAAACCAATGGTGTCATCGTGTCTGCTGTGCCGAATCTGAATGACTCTACATACTGGTTATACAAGGAAGCCCACAAGATCGATCAGAACTGGGTGGTTAAGGCAGCAGCTCAAAGGCAAAAGTGGATTGATCAATCTCAATCTCTGAACCTTTTTGTAACCAGTGATGCAAAAGCCAGAGATCTTCTTGGATATTATACAAATGCCTGGAAAGAGGGCTGTAAAACTGTGTATTATATGAGAAGCAAGGCTGTCGAGGTGGAGGAGTGTGAATCATGTCAATGAGAAGGAACAAGTTATTCAATCCAGCGGGAGACCGGGAGTTTGAAAAGCGACGAATCATTGGAGGAAATTCCACTAACCTCTTCGAGTTGAACAATATCAAGTACGACTGGGCTATGAAGCTCTACCGAGCCATGATGAACAACTTCTGGATTCCGGAAGAAATCCCTCTTGGAAATGATGCCAAAGACTACAAAATGCTCTCGGATGCGGAACAGCGAGGTTTTGACAAAGTCATCAGCTTTCTTGTCTTTCTGGACAGTCTTCAAACGGCAAACCTTCCAAATTTCAGCGAGTTCATTACAGCTCCAGAAGTGAATTTGTGCTTGAGTGTACAGAGCTTTCAGGAGGCGGTGCATTCTCAGTCCTACGGCTACGTGCTGGATACGGTGGTTTCGGCGAACAAGCGAGATTTGATTTATAACTACTGGAGAGAAGACGAGTTTTTGATGAATCGAAATCTTGTAATTACCAGTATTTATGAAGAGTTCGCGAATAATCCAAGTGAGCAGAACTTTGTGCTGGCACTCATGGCGAACTACATTTTGGAAGGGATTTACTTCTACAGTGGTTTTTCTTTCTTCTATGTACTAGCTCGCCAGGAGAAGATGTGTGGAACAGCTCAGGAAATTCGCTATATTCAGCGGGATGAACTCACTCATCTTGTTCTCTTCCAGAATATTATCAACACCACTCGCAAGGAAAATTCACACCTGTTCACAGAAGAAACCAGCGAGAAATTGCTTGAGTTAATGGATAGTGCCGTGAAGAGTGAAATTGAATGGGGTCAGTACATTATTCGTGATGGAGTTCTCGGATTGACTGATGAAATTATCGATCGTTATATCCGATTCCTGGCTAATAAGAGGCTCAAGGCAATCGGTCTGAAAGAGCTTTATCCAGAAATCGTAGATCATCCAATGAAATGGGTAGACTCTTTCTCTGCAGTGAATCAAATCAAGACAGACTTCTTTGAGGCGAAACCCACAGCCTATTCGAAAGCCTCTGCTGTTGATTGGGATGAGTTGGATTAGGAATTTGCAATGCAAGTCAAGATTCATTACCGAAATGATGAAGTAAGGGAGCTTTACACGGCTAGTGGAGTGCAAACTTCACAAAGTGCAGGTTTTGACTTGGTGCTGGCTACAGAGGCCCGCTTTGATCAATTTGGTGAGAGTAAATCTTTGGATCTGGGTGTTGTAATCCAGGTCCCCAAGGGTTGCCACAGTTTGTTGATGCCAAGGTCGAGCTCCTTTAAGAAGTTTGGGTTCATGCAAGTGAATAGTGTGGGTTTGATCGACTGGGATTACAGTGGAGCCGAAGATTTCTGGATGCTTCCTGTCATTTACTTGAAGCAGGAACCAATCGTGATTCCTGCAGGTACACGGATCTGTCAGTTTGTGTTGCAGCAGACTCTACCCATTGATGAAATTGTAGAGTTTGAGCCTGGGCAGGACAGCCGTGGAGGATTTGGCAGCACAGGTCATTAATGCTGAAAATAGGGGTTTTAGGCAATTATTTCCGCCCGGAACGAGAAGGGGCGCCCTCAACCTTTGGAGCTTATTACACCAACAAAGACTACATTGATTCCCTCGAGGGTCTGGATGTACTCCCACTATGCTTTCCCTATACACTCAGTACTCGGCGTATCAGGAGCTTTCTTGAAATGCTGGATGGCTTGTTGCTTACCGGTGGTTTTGATATTCCCTCTTCATTTTTTCGCGAAGAAGAGATCCAGGGTCCAAGCTACACCTATGACGCACAGAGAGTAGAATTTGAACTCCTACTTTTGGACGAGGTCGAAAAACTCCAGCTCCCTGTTTTTGCCATTTGCCTCGGGCTTCAGATGTACAATGTGCATCGGGGAGGGACTTTGATCCAGGATATTCCAACTCAACTCCCGGCATCAAAAATCAATCACAGTGCCAGCTCGAAGGACAGTCGAGTGCTTTCTCATCCTGTGGAAGTGAAGATGGGTAGTTATTTGTACTCAGTGCTGGGGAAGCAGGAGATCGAAGTGAACTCTTCTCATCATCAGGCTGTTGGAAAAGTGGGTAAGGGTCTTTTGATCAACGCTGTAAGTGAGGACGGGGTAATTGAAGGACTTGAGAGTGAAGATAGTCGATTTGTGGGTGTGCAGTGGCATCCTGAAAGTCTTCAGTACGAAATGAAAGAGCACAGTTCGTTATTTGAGGACTTTGTGAAAAGGTGTACGGAGTTTGCAGGGAAAAAGTCAGTCAGTTGAGGGAAAGAGAATCCACTTCTGTTATATTGTGCACTTCTTTGTCCGGGAGTCATTCCCTCAAAGACTTTAGTTAGAAAATACGAAGGAACAGAACAAGATGAGTGAGAGTCCTAAAGATCAGGATCAAGAATCAAAAAAAGTAGAAGAAGAGTCTGCAAAGACTCCTTACGAATCCATTATAGAAAAGGCTGAAAGTGATCATGCAGCACAAGAGAGCAGCGCTGCATCTACAGATCCCTTGATTCAGGATGAGGGCAGAGATGCGCTTCTGGATGCCCAGCAGAGTCAACATTCTCAGAGGAAAGAGGATCTGGAGGGATTTGAAATGGACGCTTACAGTCCTTCAGGATCCAGGATGCCAATTTTTACTCTGGTGTTTCTGTTGATCAGTATTTCTCTGGGTTTCTCCATAAGTAATCGCACGGTCGTCAAGACCTCAGGCCAGGAAGAAGTCGATCTGTCGAGCTTGTCTGGTGTGTTGGGGGGTTCTTCCGATAAGGACGGAATTGCAGTTGTGCGTCTCTATGGTGCTATTCAAACAAGTTCTGATCAAGGTGTGTTTGGAGCTCAAAAAGGGTCTGATGCCATCGTGAAGCAGCTCAAGGATCTGGGTGAAAATGAGAGAGTGAAAGCTTTGGTTCTTCGAATCAATAGTCCGGGTGGCACTGTCGGAGCTTCGCAGGAAATTCATTCAGAACTGATGAAGCTTAAGAAAAAGGGGATCAAGATTGTAGCGTCTATGGCAGATGTTTGTGCTTCCGGTGGAGTTTACGCTGCTGTTGCTGCGGATAAAATTCTGGCGAACAAGGGTACAATTACCGGCTCGGTTGGTGTCATTTTCTCAGTTAGTAATTTGTCCGAACTCTTCAAGAAGGTGGGGATCAGTCAAAATGCGATTCGCTCTGGAAAATTCAAGGATATTGGCTCCATGTCCAGGGATATGACCGAAGAGGAAGAGAAGCTTTTACAAGAAATTGTCGACTCAACCTATCAGCAGTTCCTTGATGCTGTTGCTACTGGAAGAGGGCTGGAGAAGGAAGACGTGAAAAAGTGGGCCGATGGTAGAATCTTCAACGGAGAGCAAGCCCTGGAGTACAAGCTGGTGGATCAGTTGGGCACTTATGAGGATGCCCTGGAAGTCGCCCAGAAGCTGGCTGGGCTTGATGAGATCAATATCATCAAGCCGAAAGTGAATCCCTTCGATCGATTTGGTCTCATGCTACAGAATTACTTCAATCCACTGCAGAAAATCAAAGAAGAAGTTCTTCACTCAGAAGCTCCTCTTCTATATTTGTATCGGCCGTAAACATGAGCGCTATGGAAATTTTATATCACGGTGTATTGCAGCCCAGACTGCTTCTTTCCAGGTTGTTACGAAACTTTCACGCTGGCTACTTTGTGATGGCGATTTTTGCTTTGGCTCTGAGTGAAGTGTCGGTCAATGTAGCATCTCACCTGGCGGACTCGAAACCTTTGAGTACTTCAGGACTTTTCTTGATGAGTTTTGGCTCAACAGTTCAAAGTTTCCTGGATATCTGCCTTGTCGCGTTAATAATCCATGGCATTCTCAGTGCCTTTGAGAAGTCGGGAGATATTCTCAAGCTGATTTCCTGGATAGCCTTTGCTCAGTTGCCATTTACATTGCTGGTGGCCTGGGTTTTAAGCGCTTACTCTCTGGGGCTGTATTTCTCAATGCCTGATCTTGGTATGACCGTATTTCTTGTTGTTGGCTTTGTCATGTTTCTGAAGGTTCTGAATTCGATTGTGGTTGGTATCCAGGCAAACTATGGTGTGAGTTATTGGGGATATGCTTTCATGACTCTGGCTGTGGCAGTTTTCTTCCAGATTCTCTTTGCACTCGGAACACTTGTGGGCACGATCTCCACAGTGATTGGCGTTTTTCTGAATTTCGCAGCATGAAGGCTTCCTCTGCTACCTGGTGGCGTCAGCCATGGGTCATTTTGTGGTTCTGTTTTGCGATTCCACCGCTGGGCATTTTTTTAATGCTTCAGTCCAGTGGGTTTCGAATTTGGACCCGGGCCTTGCTGGTTGCTGTGTTGGTTGGTTTGGGTGGATTGGTTTTCCACTACAAAGAGAGTATTCAGGAGGGTATCTCCTTTATCTGGTACAACAAGTTTCGCCAATCCATACGAAAGTTTGAATACCGACAAGCCAGTGAGTTTTTAAAGAAAGTTCATTTCCACGAAGAGCTGGATCAAATGGAAATGGAAGAGACCTGGGTGAATCATCACTGGTCCCTCGGAGAAGAGGAAGAAGCTTCTCAAAAGCTGGAATCCCTTGTTGCCAGGGGCCTAAAGTTGTTTGATGAGCTATTGAAAGAGTTGCCAGAGAGTTGGTCGGAAGGCCAGGAAGAGGCTTTTGAGAAGTATCTTTCCCAGGGAGATTTTGATCCACTGCCCTTGCGAGGGGAAGAGTCTGCAAAACTCGTACTGTTTGAGAAGAAGCTACTTAGAAAAGCGGACCGCATTGTAATTTTTCTGCAAGGCTCACCGGGTGTCTCCTCATTGGAAGCCCCACTGATCTATATGATTTTTACAAGCGCACAACCTCATAAAGCCCGGCAAATTCTCAAGGCTCTTGTTTACTTGCATCGTATCCTTCCCGACCGTTATTCACCCTTTGATCTGGATTTTTGTTTGCTTGCTTACCATATACAATATTCCTCCAGTGAGACTCTCAAGGACTTTGAAGACAATTATCATCAAGACCTGCTGCAAAGTCTGAGTGAATACGTAGATCAAAGTCCCTACAATCTCAAAGCCCGCTATTTAAGAGGAATTTATCATCGTCGAAACGGAGATTTAAAGAGTGCCCGGGAAGATTGGCTGAAAGTCTTTAAATTGGATGTTCGCTTCATGCGGGTTTATGAACTGCTTCGCGAAAATGTGGAGAATGATGAGTTTCTTGCTTTGAAGCTTTATCGTGAATCAGAAGATTATCGATTTTTTGAGGCCGACTTTCCCGAGTCTATTCGTCGATCCCGTCTCCTGCTTGCGGGAGATTCGGCGATTCATCAAGTGCTCAGGGATGAAGTGCTCTTCAATCTTGGTGTGATTTACAGGAACAATATCAAAGATTACAAGGAGGCTACCGCTTGCTTTGAGAAGATACTCTCATTCGAGGAGAGTATTCGACATGAGGAGGCACTCTATAATCTGGTGATGTGTAGTTTGTTTCAAAAGGATCTAAAGGAAAGCGAGCGCCGGATGAAGGAATTGGTGCAGAGGTTTCCGCAAACAAAGCATAGGACAAAATTAAGAATGTTGTTTGTTTTTTTAAAGACCTTGCAGGTGTTGGACCTGGCCAGGGAGTCTCTCAAAGAAAGCTCCCCCAAAGAGGAGGGCTAGAGAATGGAGGATTCTATTTTGAGAGTTGAAAGTCTCAAGAAGAGTTTTGGAGATTTTGAAGCAGTCAAGGATTTGAGCTTTGATGTGAATCCATGCGAGATATTTGGCTTCCTGGGTCCGAACGGAGCTGGAAAGTCTACAACTATCAAAATGATTACAGGATTCTTGAAGCCAGATGCAGGCAAGGTAGAGATCTTGGGAATGGATCCCGTAAAGAATGAACTTGAGGTGAAGTCGGTGATTGGCGTAGTCCCTGAAGAGCTTCAAATGTATGATCGATTGACCGGACGCGAATTCCTGGAGTTTGCTGCCAGAATGTACGGAGTCGAGGAGTCCAGATCACAGGAGATAATTCCACATCTTTTGGGGCTTCTTGATCTTGCCCCCAAGGCTGACAACATGATCCTCGATTATTCCTATGGGATGCAAAAGAAGCTGGCTTTGGCAGGAGCTCTGGTTCATAGCCCAAAACTGGTGTTTTTGGATGAGCCATTTACAGGAATGGATGCTATCAGCGTCATCAAGGTTCGAAAGTTATTGGAAAAACTGCAAAGTGAAGGGGTTAGTATTTTCTTTTCTTCTCATATTTTGGAGTTGGTAGAGAAAGTCTGTGATCGCATCGCAATCATTGATCAAGGCAGGATTCATGCCATTGGAACGAAGAAGGAGCTGCTTGAGGGACTCGGGGCAGAGACTCTGGAAGAAGTCTTCTTGAATCTTCATGAGGGCAGGGAAACCGGGGAGTTAGCAGTTGAGTGAGCTGTTGCGTCTTAAGGCAATTCTCTCCTTGAAGAAATTTGAGGAGAATGCCCCAAAAGGCTGGCCATTCGAACTTTGGGGAATAGGAGTTTTCCTGCTCACGACTCCTGTGGCTCTATTTGCATTTGCTGTCTTGAGCTGGATACCTGAAACCTATTTATTTGAAGTCCTGGCCTTCTTTTACGCAACGACTTATCTGAGTTGGACCCTGGCTCCGTTAAGTGGTGGTAGTTTGGTCGAGTTTTTAGACTTCAGGGCTTTGCTTTTGTATCCGGTTTCCCATCGCAAACTGTTCTTTGCTTCTGTAGTGAGCTCCTTGATGGACCCTTCTGTAATGGCCAGTTATACGATGATCTGGGGAGTCAGTTGTAGTCTGGCTTTTCTTTATGGCTGGGCCTTGCTTCCGCTCTTTTTGATTGTAAATCTTCTCTTTTTGATTTTTTGCATTGCCTCCTCCCAGGTGGTCACTTTTATCTATCAATTCTACCTGCGCAAGTCTCGCTGGTTTGGCTTTCTGATTACCTTCATTGGACCTGTCCTTGTTTTTCTGCTCCTTATCTTCGGCTACTCCTCAGTAGTTATGAGCCTGCCATTTTTCGATACTTTCACAAGTCCCGACATTCCTTTGCTTGCCAATAGCTGGTGGTTGCCTTCGAGCTTTTTTGTGCTCACTTTGAAAAATCTGTGCTTTCCCGAATTGTCCATGCTGTGGCTGAAGAGCTTCTCTCTGGTTTTTATGGAGTCATTGCTTCTTCTTACTCTTGGAATGACGCTTGTAGGCAGGATTCAGCGAGGAGAAGACTCTAATCTTCGAAGGAAAGTCAAACCATCCATTGTCTTTCGTGTCCTGGAGTGGTTGCTGGAAAAGCTATTGGGAGGCATGAAGACTGTTCAATACCTGGTAATCAAGGAATGGCGTTTGTATTTGAGGGAGCCTTATACCAAGGCTACAGTAGTGATACCCCTGATGTTGGCTGGTCTGGTTTATGCAATCAGCGTGAGTTTTGCTGTAGTGAACGAGCAGATTATGCTCCACGGGGGAATGATTCTTCATGGACGGGATGCTGCCGCGCCCCAGGCCATCTTTGAGGTTTCTACTGTTATTTATTCATGGCCCGTTTTCTTTTACTCGGGATTGTTTATTGTTGCATCCAACTTTTCTTCGAACATTTTTGGCATTGAGAGAAATGGAGTGAATCAGCTCTTCCTGTTTCCATTGCCAGGATGGCAGATGTTCTTCGCCAAGAATCTGGCGGTGTTGCTTTTTATGGCGGTGCCTGCAATTTTGGTAAGTGTTCTTGCCCTTGTTTTCTCATGGCATAGTTTTCACACTTTGCAGATGGTTTTTCTCTATTTTATTCTGAGTCTGTTTTTGCTTTTTGTAACGGGAAACCTGATGAGTGTCTACTTTCCTTTGAGACTCGAGTCAAGCCTCGGGGCAGCTTTGCAAAGAGAATCCTTCTCCAGACTCTTTCTGATGGGTTTGACCCGGTTTTTTCTGGGCTCGTTAAATGGGATCTTCGTGTTGCCAGTTTTTCTGTTTTGTGTCTATCCAATGGTGGCCAATCCAAATTACGTAACGCCATTTCTTCAATTGGAATCCTATCAATGGTCCAGTCTTCTTCAGAGTTTCTTTCAGACCTCATTTCATCATGGAATTTTCTTGCTCTACGCCCTTGGTGGATATACTGTTGGTCTCATGTATTGTTCCAGGGTCTTGAGTTCCCGCAAAGAGTCAATACTGAGGGAGCTTAATCGTCTGAGCCGCTAGATAGGGTAGAATATGAAATGGATCAAGAAGATATATGACTGGACATTGTCCTGGGCAGAGAGTCCTTACAGTATGTTGGCTCTGTTCTTTCTGGCCTTCATTGAAGCCAGTTTTTTTATTATCCCTCCGGATTTACTCTTGATTGCTCTGTGTGCGGGTCAGCCAAAGAAATCCTTGTGGTTCGCTCTGGTTTGTTCTGTCGGGTCTGTGGCAGGTGGATTGTTCGGATATTACATCGGCTATGCATTCTTTGATTCTTTTGGAAAGCTCATACTCGATACCTTGCATCTGCATGATGCCTTTGCAATTGTGGGGGAGAAGTATCAGCAGAATGCAGCACTTGCAATCTTTACAGCGGCCTTCACTCCAATACCTTACAAGGTTTTTACTATCGCGGCAGGGTTCTTTCAGTTGCCTATTCTGACCTTTCTGGCGGCTTCCCTTTGTGGTCGCTCCCTACGTTTCTTTCTCCTCTCAGTAGTGATCTACTTCTTCGGACCGAAAGTTCGCGAGATAATCGAGAAGTATTTTGATTTGTTCACGATTGCGTTCACCATTCTTTTGATAGCCGGATTCTTTGCACTCAAGGCATTGAAAGGTTAAGTTCAGCTCAACTGCCGAGGCTGATTTGAAAGGGCTGAATTGGCTACTGAACGTGTACCAAGGGTCAGTGACCGGTTCAAAAGACTGCAAGACTATTTAGTTCAGTCCGGTCCAGTTAACGTATTCTCATTTGCATTTGTCTAGCCAGCGTAAAACCAGGCTGCAGCTTGAGCGCTTCGAGCAGATAATGACCTGCCTGGGGCTTGTTTCCGATTTCTTCGTAAATCAAGGCCAGGTTGTACATCAGGTAGTGTCGAACCGTACTTTGCGTAGCTGTTTGAATGCTGCTTGAGAGTATCTTTTGAGCTCTGCTGAGCTGGTCTGTATTGATATGACACAAGGCTCGCAGATTCTGGATGGCGAGAAACAGGTCATAGTTAAGCTCTTCTTGCTCCAGCAAGATCTTTGTGAGTCTTTGAAGCCACTCATCAGCAACTTTCCATTCCTTCTTCTCCACTTTCAGGACAGCGAGTGAGTAATAGCGGTAGTACTGGTCATCAAGGAGTCTTTGGTAATGTGAAGCGTTGTATTGAAGTAGCTTCGCAAACTTCTCTGGATCTTTTTTCAACTGCTGGATGAAGCTCTCTGTCTCTTCAATCTTTTGCAGATGTGTTTTTTCGTCGAGATTCTCTTTAATGTGGTAACTGATATAGGGTCCTTTCAGCTCATCGCTGTTTGTCAGCTCCTTGAACACCAGGGCAGGAATCGTGGTGTAGCTTTGACTGGGTAAGCTCATTAAATACTTGGAGTAGGTTAGAGTTGTCTGATCATCCAGGCCCTCAATGTACTCCAGCAGTTGCTTGATCTGATGAGCGGGTTCGGTGGAGTAGACTTTCACGCTTTGGCTTTGAAGTTGGGTCTTGGGGGTGCTTGTCAAAACCTGAACACCGAGGTTCATTCCGATACTGGCGTTATTCACTTTGAGAAGCCAACTCTGCTTAAGCCTTTTTCCAGACTTCAGATCTTTGGGAGGGGTTTGAGTGGGTCCTTCAAGAACTTCCACGCCTGAGGGAAGTTGAAGCTTGAATACTACAGATTTTAAATCAACGCTGATTGGTTGGAAGTTAAAATTCATAGCAAATGGCTGCTTGAATTCGATCACCTGATCCACATCAATTTTACCTTCATGCCACCCTGGAATCCGAAGTCCTGGCTGATAGGCGTGGGCCAGACTGGTGAAACAAATCAAAAGCAATGTGTAAAAGATTTTCCAATTCATATTTTATGTCTCCAGTATTTGCAAACCCTCAAAACTCACTGACCTGTCACGGCATGCGGGCGCAGCATGATGCCACCCGAACCAGAATCGTGCTCGAGGAGAGGGAGCAGGTTAGCATTGCCTTCATCCCAATACATCAAATCCTTGCGAGCCGACTCCAGCTGTTGCTGTAGCCGAAAGATATTGTCGCGAGAATGTTCATACAGCATCAAGCTGTTATTTTGCGAGTCTGTCACTTTCTTTTCGATTCTATCTCGCCAGCTTGAACGAGGGAAACTCCCCAATAAGTAATCCCGCAGGAAACCCCAGCGTGCGATGTTCTCCAAAAGCTCTTTCTGATATTGCCGGGCCAGTTCCAGGTCTATTTGAGCCTGTGCCAATTTTTCCTGGGCCAGTTCTTTGGGATCTTCTTCAAACTCTGGTGGTTTGGGTGGAAACATCAAGCCGTCACCATCCAGGTCCAGACTATCCAGAGTCCCTTCTTTCAGGGCCTGGAGAAAGCTGTCCATAGGCCATTGCTTACCCGAATGCTTTCGCATAATTTCCAGTAAATCATCGAGGCTTTGAGGATTTCGAGCAAGAAAGGCTTCAGCAAATTGACCCAGGCTTACCGGTTTATCCTGTGCAATGGTCTCAAAAATTGCGTCCTGTCCAAATTTCTCATCAATTCCCAGCAAAACAGAGGCCACAAATCCTTCCGAGGCATTGAGTTGTTCACGGTTTCGATTGTCGTAGGAGCGAGGAATCATAGGGTCACCAAATGTACTCGCCGCAAAGTACTCGGCAAATCCTTCCACCATGGCAAACTGAGGATCCTTGATTGAGTCATGGGTATGTTCGCCACCACTACAGTGTGGCATACCGCTGCCCTGGAAAAGGACATTCATCACTGCATGGCCTGTTTCATGAGCGAGAACCTCACCCATGAACTTTCGATTGTTCAGTTGGGGCATGTTCCGACCAATTCTGGTCAGGGGGGCAGGATCCCTTTGCATTCTGCGGCCATTCTTTAGTCCTATGCTGACTTGCTTGCCGTACATTTCGTTGTAGGCCCAGTCTCCATTGTCGAGACTGATGATGAGGGGGTCCTTGTTTTGTAGCGGGCTTAAAAGTGAAAGGGGGCTCTTTTGACTGCTGGCTTTGACTTGGTTGGCCACTTCCTGTGCTCTTTGATACGCCTGGAAGGCTGCTTGCATCTTTTCATGCTCAAGAGGGAAGTAGCGAGCGAACTCTGTATTGTCTACTTCAACATAGTTTCCCGGAGAGACTTCCTGGACGAAAAGAACGTTGCTCCACAATGCCGCAGGCAGGAGGAAAAGTAGGGCGAGAAATCTGAAGGTTCGGGGTAGTGTCACAATTCTATTATGCAAATTGTTTGAAAAAGGTCAAACTTTGCTATGTATTTGCCATTGACTATTGTCAAGAATCTGATTATTATTGCGATCTTCAATAGGGCAGTTGCGCCCCCCTGAGTGTGGTTTTTTTCCTCTCCACCAAGGGGATTATTTTTTTTATATGGGAGTTTTTTATGGCAAAAGCGAAGAAAAAGGAAGTTAAGGTAGTCGCTAAAAACTACAAGTCAGTTCTCCTGGATACGTTGGTTGAGAGTAAGTCTGCAACGTGTATGGAACTAACCAAGAAAATTCAGGAAGAGATTCCCTTTCTCAAATTCGAATCACCATACAAGGTGAAGGCCGAGTATGTACTTCCAACTTTGGAAAAGAGTAAATGCTTTGTTAACAAGGGCGATGATGTCTGGGCTTTGTCAGATCTTTTCCTGAATCTGGAAAATCACGCCTTCGATACGCTCAAAAAGAATGCAAAGCCTATGAGCTATGATGAGCTTACTGAAGAAATTGCAATGAAAGCTTCTCTGCATCCTTCAGACATCCCCTTGAGTATTGATCATGATGAGCGCTTCAAACTTGTCGAGATTGGAAAAGTCGGGTACTACTTTTTAGCAGATTGGGACTTTTGTAATGATTATGCTTTTGCCCTGTTCGTACTGAACAAGAATGAAGGTCTGGATGAGGGTGAGATTCGCAAGTCTCTGGGAACCAGGTTCAAGAAGAAGGGTAAGGATTGTGTGATTCTGCTTGGAGCCGATCCACGATTTCGTGAGGGAACAGACGGAACTTTTTCAGTATTCCCTAGACTTATCAAGCGTTTTCGCAAAAGTGATGTACCCAGGTCTATTTTGGAGACAATTTTCAAGCGTCTGGAAGAAGGTGAAAGTGCCATCCACTTGCGCGAGATTGGCGAGGAATTTCTGGATTGCCCCTATCCACTGTCCAATCTCGAGGAGAAGTTTGCTGAAGATCTACGCTTTAGCGTAAGTCGAGAAAAGATCAAGCGTTCCAAGTACAGTCTTGAGCAAATTAAGGAGCTCAAGCGAGAAGAGCGCAAGCGCAAGAAGGCGCAGAAGGAAGCAGAAGCCGCCAGAAAAGAAGAAGAAGCCAAGCGTCAAGCAGCTTTGGAAAAAGAGATGGAAGCTTTGGAAGCGCAAAGAGTGCAAGAGGAAGAAGCTTCCTTGCCAGAGTTAATCAGTGGTGCGGTTCAGGAAGAAGAAGAGATCGAAAACCTGGAGGCTTTGAAAGAAAAGCTGATGGGAGAAGAGCTTGGTACTCAGGAGCCTGAAGTTGACGGTGGTTTACTCAGTGGACCGCTACCTGGTGTAATTCCTGCAGCTGTTGCTGAAATGGAAGCAGCGAATGCACGAGAGACTTCCTCAAGTGATGATGATGACCTGTCTTTCCTGACTAAGAAAACAAGCGTAATCAAGAAAGTCATTGTTGAGGATATTAAAGATTTCGATATTGAGAATACCAATGTAGATCAGGAAGAGTTGGCTGATTATCTCAAGGAACTTACAGATCATGATGGATCAATTAGTGGACTCAATCCTAGAAAGTACGACGAGTTACTTTGTCGTCACCTGCTCTTTAAGGTGAGTGACTACAGACCAACAAATCCCGAGATTGCGGATTTCATGGTGAAGTTGGCTCGCCCACGAATGGATCAGATTGTTTTGGATCCGGTCTGTGGTCGTGGGGACCTTCTCCTTCGAGTCTTGCAAACCATCAAGTCCACTCTGCGCGATGGGAATGAAGGCGATCAGGAAACCTTCGCTACATTCCTCGATGAGCAAATTGTGGGTCTGGATCGGGCTGAGTTTGTGTCCAGGGGAGCTCGTTTGGGCTTGAGTCTTTCCGGCTTTGATATTGCTTTGCTTGAGACCGGAAATTCTCTGGAAGATACAGATATACTCATTGATGAAATGTACACCATGATTCTGGGTGATTTCTGTGGCTTCAACATTCGAGAATTGAGTGGTTACATTGGGGTTATGGACAGGGTCCTTTCAGAAAGTGGGGAATCTGTAATTCTTTTGGATTCTTCCCAGTTGCATGAAGAGGCTGAGTTGGCCACATTGATGCAAGAGCGTTTCCTGATCCGTCATCAAATCGTTCTGATTGACGAAGACGGAAAAGAAAAGACAGTGGTTCATCTGGTGAAGAGTCAGGATAGAAGCGAGAAGACGAAAGTATTCCGACTGGATTCACTGGAGCAGTTGAACCGAGTATTGGATTTAATTTATTAAGTAAAGGTTTTCAGCGCCTGGCACTTTCTGCTTGAAAGATAGGCGTTGACGCACGATAATGTGCTCAGTATAATCCGGGCCTCATTTTTTGGCCCGGATTTGGGTATTTCTAGATAGGAGTTAGTATGCCTGTACCAAAGAGAAAGACAATTAGAGCAAATAGAGACAGCAGAAGAGCAAACTACAAGCATGTGGTATCCCCATTGGTTCCCCTCGAGGGAGAAGAGGGCGTAATGGTTCCTCGCCGTCTTGTTCGAGCTTACAAAGAAGGTTTGTTAACCCCCAAAAAGAAGTAATCTGAAAGATCGCGAGTAAAATATGGCGATCGTTTTAGATGCTATGGGCGGAGACCATGCCCCTGAAGAGGTTGTTCAGGGGGCAAAAGCGGCCGCGCAAAACGGGCTGAAGATTTATCTGACGGGCCCTGAGGAAACACTCAGGGAGTTTGTTGGCGAAACCTCGGGAATTGAGATCATTGATGCTCCCGAGATTGTCAGCATGTCCGAATCCCCCGCTGAGGTTTTGCGTAAGAAGCCCAGTTCTTCCATTGTAGTGGGTGTAAAACTTGCGAAAGAGAAGGGTATTCCCTTCGTCTCCGCAGGAAATACTGGTGCTTGCATGGCAAGCGCCCTTTTTGGCTTTGGGCGATTGCCTGGAATCAAAAGACCTCCCATTGCCAGTTTGTTTCCTCAGATTACGGGCGGGTCCACCACAATACTGGACGTGGGCGCGAACGTAGACTGCTCCAGCCAGAATTTACTTCACTTTGCAATAATGGGTTGTGCTTACTCAAAGGCAGTCTGCGGAGTAGAGAATCCATCAGTTGGGTTGTTAAGTAACGGAGAAGAAGACGAGAAGGGCAATGCTCTGGTTCTGGAGACTCATCAACTTCTCAAGGAAAGTGGTCTGAACTTCATTGGCAATGTAGAAGGGTTTGATGTTCTTAGCGGCAAATGTGACGTGATTGTGTGCGACGGTTTTGTCGGTAACATCCTTCTCAAGACCACAGAAGGTGTGGCTACAGCCCTGTTAAAGCTTGCCAAGAGTGCTTTGCCTGAAAGTGGCGATCTAAGTCCAGATCTAATGCAGGTTTTGGGTAAGCTCAACAAGTACAATCCTAAAAGTCAGGAGCATACTGGAGCCCCACTTCTTGGTATCCAGGGTATTTGCTACATTGTTCACGGTAGTGCCAACGCGAAAACCATTGAGGGAGCCTGTCTGAATGCTCAAAAAGTCGGGCAAAGCGGACTGGTAGAACTCATTGCCTCAGAACTGCAAGAGAGAAAGGGAAAATAGTGATCAAACTCTACGGAGCAGAAGTTACCGGAATCGGAAGAGCACTTCCCGGAAAATTAATGACAAACCAGGATATGGAAGCGGTAGTAGACACTTCCGATGAATGGATTCAAACTCGAACCGGAATCAAGCAAAGATACGTCCTTGAAGAAGGGGAGAGTGTTTCCGATTTGTCAGTGAAGGCTGGTCAGGAAGCAATCGAGCAGGCAGGAATATCTCCTGAAGAAATCGATTTGATTGTAACTGGTACGTTCACCGCGGATTATCGACTTCCCGGTGCCTCCTGTCTTATTCAGGACAAGTTGGGTGCGACCAGAGCAGGGGCTTTTGATCTAAACAGTGCCTGTACAGGGTTTATCTACAGTTTGGTCACTGGTGCTCAATTCGTTAAAACGGGAGCTGCTAAAAATGTGCTGGTTGTTGGCGCTGATTGCTGCTCAAGAATGCTGGACTGGAAAGATCGTAGCACTTGCGTTCTCTTTGGAGATGGAGCAAGCGCCCTTGTGCTGTCTCGCACTGAAGACTCTGAAATTGGAGTTCAGTCTCACTTCACCAGAACAGATGGTGGAGGATACTCCACTTTGTGGATAGAGGGTGGAGGTTCTAACCGACCAATTGATGAGAGAGTTCTACAAGAGAGGGCTCAATTTGTAAAAATGGCCGGTAAAGATGTCTTCAAGTTTGCAATACAGGCAATCAGCAACGCTTCCTTAAGTGTCATGGAGCAAGAGGGTCTCAAAGACGAAGATATCAAATTGATGGTACCTCATCAGGCGAATCAAAGAATCATTTCAGCCGCAGCAAAGAAGCTTGGCCTCGAGAAAGACAAGGTTTATATCAATATCGATAGATACGGAAATACAGTAGGTGCTTCAGTTGGACTGGCTCTCTATGATTCTTTTCATGAGGGCTTGATTGTTCCGGGGGACAAGGTGTTGGTCGTTGGTTTCGGGGCAGGCTTGTCCTGGGGAGCTACAGTAATTAACTGGAGTCTTGGAAAATGACCATGAAGTTAGCCTTTATTTTTCCCGGTCAGGGGTCACAGCGTGTGGGAATGGGAAAAGAGATTTTTGACTCCCATGACTCGGTAAAGAAGTGGTACGAGAGTGTAGATGAAGCTCTGGGCTATTCGTTGAGTTCCCTGTGTTTTGATGGGCCTGAAGATGAATTGGGAATGACTGTGAATACCCAGCCGGCTATCGTGGCAACAAGCTATGCTCTTTACAGTGTTTTTGAGCAGTCAGGAATCAAGCCTGTTTGTGTAGCTGGCCACAGCGTTGGGGAATACAGTGCTTTGGCTGCGGCCCAGGCATTGCCTGCAATCGATCTTGTGAAGCTTGTCCACATGCGTGGTCAATTTATGGACGAAGCCTGTCCTGCGGGAACTGGTGGTATGGCTGCTCTTGTCGGTATGGACCAGGGAAAGGCCCAGTCATTGATAGACGGAATACAAGGCGAGCTAAAAGCTGGCCAGAGTCTGGATGTCGCTGGACTGAACTGTCCCGGACAGGTTGTGGTTGCCGGGCATGTAGAGGCACTGGACCTGGCAGTAGCCAAAGTTCGTGATTTCGGGGGTCGCGTTGGGATGAAGCTCAATGTTAGCGGTCCCTTTCATTCCCGATTGATGGCCGGGGCCGAGGAGCAGCTGAGTGCAAAATTGTCTTCATGTAGTTTTCAAGCTCCTTCAGTTCCAGTTGTCACGAACGTTAGTGCCAAGGGGCTCACAGAGCCAGAGAAGTTGCAGCAGGATTTGATGGCGCAATTGACCAAGCCGGTCCGCTGGGAAGAATCCATACAGGAAATTCTTGCGAGCGGTGTGGAAGCCTTCGTGGAGTTCGGGGCTGGTAATGTGCTTGCAGGTATGATAAAAAAGATTGACCGCAAGGTTAAGGTTTATGGTGTAGCGGATACACAAAGCCTGGAAAAAGCGCTGCAGGAGCTCTCTCAATGAGTGATTTCTTTGAAGACAAGGTCGCCCTGGTCACAGGGGCAAGTCGGGGTATCGGCTATGCAATCGCCAGTTCTCTGGCAGAGCGCAAGGTGAAACTCGCATTGATCTCCACCAGATTGGAGACGATCTCTGAAGTTGCCAAAGAAATTGAGCAAAAGTACGGAGTCGATGTCCTGCCTCTGGCAGTGGATGTTACGGATTTTGATGGAGTCTGTCAGGCAGTTGAGCAGGCTCAGGAGAAACTGGGGCCAATTGACTTCCTGATCAACAATGCCGGTATCACAAGAGACAGTCTTTTTGTTCGGATGAGTGTAAAGGACTGGGATGATGTTGTGGATACCAACCTGAAGGGATCTTTTCATTGTGCAAAAGCAGTTTGCAAAGCCATGATGAAACGACGGCAGGGTTCCATTGTCAACATTACTTCGGTAGTGGGGTTGATGGGAAATCCCGGACAGGCTAATTATACTGCTGCCAAAGCCGGTGTGATTGGTTTTACCAAGACATTGGCCAGGGAGTTGGCGCCTCGAAACATACGAGTGAATGCTATTGCTCCCGGATTTATACAATCTTCAATGACAGATAAAATTCCAGATAAAATTAAAGATGAAATGAAAAGCCGTATTCCACTTGGAATCTTTGGAGTCGCTGAGAACATAGCCGACTGCGTGACCTTCTTGTTGTCACCCAGTGCAAGCTATATCACAGGCTCCGTGATTCAGGTAGATGGTGGCTTAAACATGTAGGAGAGGTTTAAACATGTCCGATATCGCTGAAAGAGTTAAAGAAATTGTCGCGAAACAACTTGGTGCAGAAGATGATGCAATCACTCCCGAGGCTACTTTTGTAGAAGACCTTGGAGCTGACAGTCTCGACATCGTTGAATTGGTAATGGCTTTGGAAGAAGAATTTGGAATCGAGATTCCTGATGATGCTGCTGAAGACATCAAAACAGTTCAATCTGCAGTAGATTATATTGAAAAAAGTCTCTAATAGTTTTTTTTCGAGTGAGGGGCTGCATCGATTGATGCAGTCCCTTTTTGTTCCTGAGGAAATGATTCAAGGTGGATAAGGAGCTCAGATGAAAAGAGTAGTTGTGACGGGACTGGGAGTAGTCAGTCCTTTGGGTTGCGAAGTTGAGCAATTGTTTCAAAATCTGCTGGATGGAAAAAGTGGTGTAGGTCCAATTGAGTCTTTTGACGCTCAGAATCACCCCACAAAAATCGCAGCAGAGGTTAAGGAAATTCCCCTCGATGGAATCATTGAACCCAAGGAAAAAAAGAAGCACGATCGCTTTTCTCAGTTTTCCATGGTGGCAGCAAGTCAGGCAATCGAGCAATCCGGTCTTATGGACTCTGATTTTGACCCTGAAACGGTAGGTATCTATCTTGGTTCAGGTATCGGAGGAATCCATACCCTGGAATCCACGGCCAAGTCTTATGAGAAAAGAGGTGCTCGTGGAGTCTCACCTTTTTTCATTTCCAATCTGATTTCAAACATGGGCGGAGGCAATATTGCGATTAAATACGGCTTTCGGGGGACAAACTTTTGTATGGTCTCTGCCTGCGCCACAGGAACTCACTGCCTTGGGGAAGGTTATCGTGAGATAAAGATGGGCCGTCATGATGTCATGATCGTTGGTGGTGCCGAGTCTGCTATTACACCAATCACTGTTGCAGGTTTTTCAAATATGAAAGCCATGTCTCGGCGCAATGAGAATCCTCAGGAGGCGAGTTGCCCCTATGATCGCAGGCGCGATGGATTTGTCATGGGCGAAGGTGCGGGAGTTCTCGTTCTCGAGAGTCTGGAGCATGCTCAAAAGCGTGGAGCAGTCATTTTGGCTGAAGTCATCGGGTATGGATCAACTTGTGATGCTCACCACATCACTGCTGTTGCCCCTGGTGGTGAAGGTGTTGCCCGTGCGACACGAATGGCTCTCAAGGATGCGAGAATCAATGAGCAAGAAGTCGACTACGTGAATTCTCATGGAACATCGACTCTCATAGGTGACAAATTCGAAACCGAGTTTCTCAAGACAGTGTTTAAAGATCATGCTCAAAATCTTTGGATTTCCTCTTCGAAGTCCATGATTGGTCATTTGCTTGGTGCAGCTGGTGGAGTAGAGTCAGTAGTGTCAGTCATGAGCTTGATGAAGGGGAAAGTCCATCTGACAAGAAACCTTGAAGAGCCCGATCCCGAATGTGACCTGGATTTTGTAGCAGGTGCCTCCCGTGAGAAACCTCTGAAAGTAGTTTTAAAGAATTCGATGGGCTTTGGAGGTCAAAACGCTGCGGTCCTGTTTCGCAGGTTTGATTAATGGAGTACATTGAAGATCGCCTGGATGCGGTTGAAGAGAAGCTCGAGTACAGCTTTTCCAATCGCTTGCTTCTTTTGCAGGCCATCACTCATCGATCTTATTCAAGTCATCAGCAATGGGGATTTGATTATGAGCGACTGGAGTTTCTGGGGGATGCCTTGATTCAGTCCCATGTAACCCGTTGGTTATATATGACCAGGGACGCGGATCAGGGACTGCTGACACAACTTCGATCGAAACTTGTATCCAGAGAAACTTTGGGGAAAGCAATTCGGGCTATGGAAATCGAACCACTTGTTCTCGTTTACAAGAATTTGAGGAATGAGAAGGGCCTTATTGAAGGAAGTTTTCTTGGGGACTTTCTTGAGTCACTTGCCGCCGCAATTTACCTCGATGGTGGTCCCAAGGCTCTGGAAAAGTTCCTGGATCGAATCTTTAATGAGGTGGTAGATTTTGCACTTCCCTTTGATTACAAGTCTCGGCTGCAAGAATTTTCCTTGAAATATACAAATCAATTACCCATATATGGTACAATCCGAGTATCTGACGGTTACCTTGCCCACGTTTGTTTGGATGGGTCGCCTATCTCTTCCGGCGAAGGAAGTAGCAAGAAGAAAGCAGAACAAATGGCAGCCAAAGTCGCGCTCGACAAGTTGAAAGCTACATACGAAGTATAACGGAGCATACTCCATGGAAGTATTAAAGGTATCGTCCAAGTCCCAGTCCAAAGCCGTTGCTGGCGCCATGTCATTGATCCTGGAAAAGGATACTAAAGTGACAATTCAGGCAATAGGGGCTGGAGCAGTGAATCAGGCTGTAAAAGCCATAGCAATTGCGCGGGGATTTCTTTCACCGAAGGGGATTGAAATCTACATCCAGGTCTCCTTTGTGGAGTTGAGTATTGATTCTAAAGAACGCACAGGAATCAAGTTCCTGGTGTTGACCGACAAACCCTGACTTGCAAGTTGATCTACAGGACGTAATTCAGGCAAATTTGAGAGCAATCCGGGTCCAGCCGGATGATTTCTTCGCTCACTACAATTTAGCACGAGCTTATGAGTATACCGGGCAGCTTCAAGAGTCCGCTCTGGCTTTCCAGAAAGCCTTGCAGATACGATCTGATGATGCCGATGCCCTCGTGGCTCTTGGAGTTTTGTATCATCGTTTGTGCCAAAAAGAAGAAGCTCAGCTGACTCTGAAGAAGGCTATTTCTTCTCAACCGGATCATATCGGAGCACATTTTCAGCTCGCCCGAATTTACCTTGAATCGAATCGATATGATGAAGCAATAGTCCGCTTGAAGAAGGTACTTGGCATCGATCCCGAAGTTCACCTGGCACAATTTTATCTGGCGCGGGTCTACGAAAGCATCGGGTTTTTGAGTGAGGCACTGGATTCCATTGAAAAGGCTCTGGAAATAGTCCCTCAGAACTTTTATTACCACTTGAAACGAGCCCAGGTTGCTCTGGCAATGGGAAACTTTGATCTGGCGGTGCAAGCCTACCGAAAAGCTGTTTCAAGCAATCCCGAGAGTACAGACGCCCTTGGGGGTTTGATGAATCTATGCTTTGAGATGGATTATCATCAGGAAGCAAAAGACGCGGCCCTGGAGCTGCTTGCTCTTGAACCGAATTCAAAGCAGGCTCATTTAATACTAGGTCGCTCCTTGTTAAGAACGTCACAGTTCGAGCAAGCTCTCTCTCATTTTCGCAGAGTGGCTCAAATCGACCCTTTTGACAAGGCGATTTTTCTTGATCTGGCGGAGCTTTATTACAAGTGTAAGGATTTCGCGAAAGCAAGGAACTGTCTTCGAGATGTGGACCCCTTGCAAAGAGATCGTCGCTTTCGCTTGATTCAAGCCCAAATTTGTCGACACTCACAGGACTATTCTCTGGCACAGTCAATCTTGCAGGAATTGATTGAACAGGGGGATACGGATGTTGAAGTGTTCTTCACTCTTGGGGAGCTTCTAAAGGATCAATTGCATTATGAAAGTGCAAAACAGGCTTACGAGGTTTGTTTGGAACTGGATCCTGCACACAAGTCCAGTCTAGAGGCTTTACTGCTAATTGCGAGAACTCTTGATGAGGACGAAGAAGCTTTGAGAATTAGCTCATTGTTGGATCAGTTGCCATCGAAAGACAAGGGGAAGCCAGATATTGAGGAGCAGCAACTTGAGTTGGAAGATCCTTCTACTTGGATCAAGGAAGAAAATGACTCCGAGGTGATGGAACTTCGTTCTCGATTGAATAAAGATCCGGAGAACCTTGAGGCTAATCTTCAATTGGGAGATTTGCTGTATAAAAAGGGTTATTTTGAATCAGCCGGAAATCAATGGCGACTTTCCTTCACCCTTTCAAACAGGGATCCCGAAATCGCTTACCGACTGGCTGACTGGTGTCGTCAAAAAGGTGAGCTGGATGAGGCCCAGAAGCTCTTTGGTGAAATATATCAGAACTCCAGCGAATGTCTGGATGCAGCCCTGAGTCGCGCGAAGATTCTATTTGAGATGGGCCAAGTGGAAGAGTCTCGCGCTTATCTTATTGAAGTCCATCATCAGAATGTAAATTCTCCGCTGCCTTTGGTCTTTCTTTGTCGCATCGCGCGCTACAATCAAGATCATTCGGAACTGAGGGAATTGAGTGAAAAAATTCTGAAGCTGGATCCGGATCATTTGGCAGGAAGAGAGAACTTTGCAATTGTGTGTTTGCAGGAGGGACAGCTCGAGGAGGCTATTCGCCAATTTCGTTATGTTCTGACTAATGTGGGTCATAGTAGCCCGGAGTCACTGTATTACCTTGGAGTCGCTTTAAAGATTCAAAAAGAGTACACCCATGCTCACAATTGTTTTCAGAGGGTGATTCAGGATTTTCCCAGGCACGCTCTGGCCCATTACCAGCTAGGAGTTCTGTGCAAGGAGAAGGGGAATCATCTGGCTGCCGAGCAGCATTTGAAGAAAGCCATATTTCTGGATGGTGAGGATTTGCTGACCCGGCAACACCTCGCGACTTTGTACTATGATCAGGAAGACTATGAGAAGGCCATTGATGAATTGTTCAAGGCTCTTGAAATTGAGGCCATGAATTTTCTAAGTCTTTTCTACCTGGGTTTGAGTTTTTTCGAGCTGACGCGATACAAGAAAGCGGTTCATTACTTTCAGGAAGCTCTTAGAACCAATCCAAAAGAAGCCAGAGTTTACTATCATCTGGCTCAGGCACTTGATGAAATTGGAGATGAGGTCAAGGCTGCGGCTCAGTTAAGAAAGGCAATTGAGCTGGAAGAGGATGGAAGTGCTCTGGAGATCTATTGTACTGAAATGCTTCAGCGAATTGAACAGCGATCCATTTCCTGAAAGCGCTGATTAGTTGGGCTTAACCTCTTTCGAAACGGCCTGTTTGGGAAACAAGCCTGCTCTGGTCAGCTTGATTTCAAGCTCACTGAGGGTCTGCATTTGTGGAATCATCACAGAGCAAATCTGGTTGAAGCCTTCAATATCCGAACGGTGAGCTGTCTTTGTCAGTTCGTAGAAGTTTCGGGCTTGGGCAGAAATCTCAACAAGGTACTCATTCAGTAGCTTTCTTTCCGACTCCTCAAGTTCGTTTTTTTCGATGGTCTGGAGAAGGTTAAATTTACTGACTGTGCGGATATTACTTTCCAGAACAATCTTGAGAGCTTTAGAGAAAATCGGATCCATTCTATTCGAGTCAAGCAAGTGCTTGGCTTTTGTAACATGGTCTCTTTGCTCAACTCGTGAGGCCGCCAACTTTTCTTCAAGACTCAACTCGATTTCAACCCCTGATGTGAGCGCATGGCTTGTAATCTGGATCAACAGGAACACTGAAATCAGAAGTGCATGTGATAATTTGTATCTAAATTGCTGATTCATCCTTGCCTCCACCCTGTCTCAGGTACAAAGTAATAAGAACTTTTCTTGAGTTCTCCTCTGATTTCGGGTCTGAAAACACTAATTTGTACAAAAATTTGCAATTTTTCCCTCTTTTTGTAGAGTTTATCCTGTAGAATGGTGCCTTTCTCGGCTGCGCTGGTGTTTTCTTGGCTCACTATGCGGTGGAAAGTTGGAAGTGGTATGGAAGACTGTATATTTTGCAAAATTGTAGAGGGAGAGATTCCTGGCTCAAAAGTCTTTGAGAACGACAAGATACTGGCTTTTCATGACATCAATCCTGTGGCTCCACTGCATCTCTTATTTATTCCAAAGTTGCATGTGACTGATGTTGTCGAGGCGATGAATGAAGAAAATCTTCTCTCTGATTTGTTTGCAGCTGTCAAAGAGTACATAGAGAAGGAAAACCTTCAGGAAGAGCATTTTCGACTTGTAACCAATCGCGGAGCTGCTGCTGGCCAAAGTGTATTCCATCTTCACTTTCATTTGATAGGGGGCCGAGGATTGTCGTGGCCACCGGGGTAGTTCGAAACATACGAAAACAGGTTTTTCATTCTCTGCAAAATGTTCTTGTCAGGAATCAACCAAGAGATCAGCAATTACACCAAATTCTCAGTGACTGTGAAGACTCCCCTCAAAGTCGGGGTTTTGTCACTGAGTTGTTTTATGGTTCCTTGCAGTATTTTCACTACTTTGACTCTGTAAGGCTCGCTGTGTTGGGAAAGAAAAAATGGCCCTTGCCATTGAAAATTCTGACCTGTATGAGCCTTTATCAACTTCATCGAATGGACGGGGTTCCCGACTACGCTGCAGTGAATGAAAGCTTGAAACTTTTACCTCACAAGTTTAAAGGATTAAAAGGGGCTTTGAATTTTCTTTTGCGTGAATCAGGAAGAAACAAAAGTGTTCTGGATGTTGATGGATTTGTGCCCGATTGGTACAAAACTCGCCTCGAGTCAGTTTTTGAAGGAGACGAAACTCGAAGACTTGAGCAGTTACTGTTGGAAAAACCATGGACCTTCTTTTCTCATCCGGAGGCTTCCTCTCTGGGCGGGATTGCCTCCTATTCTCCAGTTTGTGGCGATATTTTTTGTACCGAAAGCCTCACACGAGTGCAAAATCAGGAAATTGAGAACAGTGGAGGTCTGGTTTGTGATTTGTACAGTCTGATTCTTCCGGGCTGGATTCAAAAGCATCAGGGGGTTCACCTGGATCTATGTTCTTCTCCCGGAGGAAAGTTCCTTCGTGCAGGCTATGCAGGCCTGGGGACAGAGATACGAGCTGTGGAAATCAATACAGCACGGTTTAGCAGGCTTCAGGAAAGAGTCAATTATCATAGCCTTTCACAAGAGGTCTCTATGCACAATGCTGATGCACTTGAGTATCTCGATGGTCTTGAGGAGGGCAGTATAGACTCCGTATATCTTGACCCTCCATGCAGTGCCGTAGGTACAATTCCGGCTCATCCAGAGTATCTCCTGACCAAGGAAAAGCAGGATTTGTTAGAGAATGTAGATCTTCAAAAGAGACTGATTAAGGCTGCCGCACGAGTTCTAAAACCAAGTGGTCAAATGATCTACAGTACTTGTTCCTTTTTGCCTGAAGAGGGTGAACTTCATGACTTTCAGAGTTGTGACTTGAAGGAAGAGCTTGTCTCCTGCTCCAGCGAAGCTATTCTGATTCGCAAGGCTAGTCAGGGTTATTATTGCCTCCCAACCAAACCGGGAGGTCAGTATTTTTATTCCATTTTGTTGAGAAAGGGGTTCGGAAAGTGAAAAAGTTCTTTCGAACCTTCTTTCAGGTCCTGTTCTTCACTTCTGTTCTGGTAGTTCTTCTTGGTGGAGCAGCATTTTTTACCTACCGGGCATTACAGGGATTCTTTCATGGCTCTGTAGTTCCCGTACCTGATTTCAAGTTCAAGCCTCTTTCCTATGCATTGGAGCACAAGCCGGAGGGGTTGGATCTTCAAATTCTGGAGCGCAGGGAAAGCCGGGAATGGGATCGAGATATCATACTAGAGCAAAAGCCACTTCCTGGAACCAGGGTTAAGAAGGGGCGCAAGATTTTTTTGGTTTTGAGTTTGGGGAGCCTTCGCAAGGAGATTCCCGAACTTAGAGGCCTGTCGCTCAGGAAGGCTGGTTTGCAGCTTAGGCAAAATTATCTTCGGGTGGGTAATATTGCGTATCTACCAAGTCTTGAGAAAGCTGCAGGGCAAGTTCTTTCCCAGGACCCGTTGCCTGGTTTGCCTGTTGAAGAGGGTTTCCCCGTTCATTTGCTGGTGTCTGCATTGGATCCCTCTGACAAGCGGGTTCCGGAGCTAAGAGGGCAGAATTTTTCTCAGGTCAGTGAGGAAATGCAGCGACGACAGATTGAGATCAAATCCGTATCCAAGGGTTACCTTCCTGAGTTTCAGGATCAGGTTGTGATTGAACAAAAGCCCTTGCCAGGAATGGCTTTTGGTGAAGAGCGCTTTGTTGAGTTGGTCGTCAATACCTTCCCGGAAGAGGGTGAGTCAGTGAAAACCAGTGAAACAGGGGAGCGAGTTCAAAGGGTAGAAATAAGAACTCCTGTTGGTCTCAGTTCCAAGAAGTTGAGTGTCGAGTTAATAGATGAATCTGGAAGAAGACTGATTCATCAGAAAATGCACCCTCCGGATACCTTGTTTTATCTGGATGTTACGTACGATGGACAGGCATTTTTGGAGCTATCCATTGATGGACTTTTTTACAGAAGAATTGAATTGAACGAGGTTGGCTATGGCAGCGATTAGCGACGAAATCACTTTGGAATCAGCTTTTCGGCGGGAACCTATTCTGGACTTGAGTAAGAAGAACATTCTGATCAAGGGGCGTTACCGGATCCTGCATCTATGCTTTGAAAGTACGAGAACCAATGTTTTTCAGGGTATTGATCTCGAGCAGAAGAGAAAAGTTTACGTCCATGTGGTCAAGAATCAGTTTTTTCAAAGGGGGCGAGAGCTCAAGCAGTGGATTCAGTCGATCAAGGTGATACAAAAACTGAACGCCAGTTCAGGGACATTTGAGATTTTGGAGATGGATCTTTGGAAGAAGAAGTTTTTCATAGTCACAGACAGATACGAAGGCGTCCCAATTTTCAATCTTCTCTCCGAACAGGATGAGTTGCCTCTGGTTTTCGTTTTGAAATTGATTGACTCCATGGCCTCCCTGCTGCAAGACGCACTTTCCAAGGGTTTTTCAAGCCGACTGGTCAGCAAGGAGGATTTGTTTGTAGGGCGCGCCGGTGACGTTCATTTGCTGCGATTCGCCAAAGGCCGCGTCAATCAGGAGTTTGAAGAAGTTGAGCCTGAGTTGACTGACTTGTATTTCCTGGGAACCCTCATGTACGAATTACTGACTCGTGAATCTCCATTTCGGGACGGAAGAGAGATTGAATCAGAAAAAGCACACTTGTGGGCGGTTTTGAAAATCCGAACAAACCAGTCTCAAAAGGACATTTTTGAGTCTATATCAGAACTTTTTGTAAGGCTTGTGGGCGCAAACGCCGAAAGTAGGGTGAGTAGTTTGTCCGAATTGCGAGTAGAGCTTAAAGAGCTTACCGTGAGGGCTGTTCAACTACAGGAAGACTTTGATGAGCGAATAGAGAAGGAGAAGTTGAACTCGGCTTTTGACGTAGTTCATGCCTTGCGGGGAGATGTTGAGGAAGAACATTTTGGATCCGAATCTGAGGCCCAGAGGGAAATACCCTTTGAGCAGGAAGGAAGTCGATACTCTCGGGTTTGGGCTTCATTGGATGTAGGTTCAAAAGCTTTTTCAGACAGTTGGGATATGGAAACCATGTTTCGCTGGGCTGCAGTATTGTTCATCATCGCTTCGTTTTTGTACAAGTTTTATGGCTAACAGGAGTTAAGGGTAAAGATGAAGCTGGCACCTTCGATACTTACAATGGACTTTCTTGAAATGGGAAGTCAGCTGAAAATGCTTGAAGAAGAAGGGATTGAGGTGCTGCATCTTGATGTCATGGATGGTTGCTTCGTCCCCAATCTGACTTTTGGTCCACCACTGGTTCAAGCTTTCAGGAAAGTCTTCCACGGTACTGTCGAAGCTCACCTGATGATTGATAAGCCTGAAGTCCATGTAGAAGCCTTTGCAAAGGCTGGATGTGACCGAATCATAGTAAGCTATGAGAGTTCTGTTCATATCCATCGTCTTCTCCAGCAGGTCAGGGAGTTGGACGTGGAAGTAGGGTTGGCGATTAATCCTGGAACTCCACTGAGTGTTTGTGAGCCATTACTGGATGAGCTGGATCTAATCCTTGTGATGACTGTTAATCCAGGGTTTGGCGGTCAAAAGTACATTCAGGCCATGGATCAAAAAATCAAAAGTTTTCAGGCCATGCGTAAGGATTATCCAAAGATTCAACTTGAGATCGATGGTGGTGTCAAAAAAGAGGGAATCGCTCGATTTCGAGAGATGGGTGTGGATTTGGCAGTTGTAGGCTCCGCCATTTTTAATCCCCAATCAGACCCAAGAGCCAATGTAAGAGAGTTGATGAAACAATGAAGATTCAAAAGAAGACTCTAAAAACACTCAAGGACCTCTATCGCAAGGAGCAAGGAGAGAGTCTGCTCAAGAAGGCCTCTCAAATCCAGGTGCAGAAACCAAATTCAATTATTGGAAGGGTGTTTACTGCCCGTGGTCTTGCTCTATCCAAACAATACCAGGCTGCATGTGATCTCCTGGAGTCAATCATACTCCCTTATCCAAGGCTTAAAAAAATATATCTGGAATATCTGGATACTTTGCAAAAGGGGAGGATGTACAGCGTCTGGGAAATTCAGGCCGCTCGATTTTTGACCTTTAATGAGTCTGCCCGGGTATGTTTTCAGCTGGGCAAGCACTTCTATCGCAATAAAGAATGGCGAAAATCATTAACATACTTTGAAAAGCTGACCTGGCAAATTACTGCTCAGGATAAACTTCTCTTGCGAAGGCTGGATGGAACCTTTGGTGTTCTTTACTATCAGGTGGGTGATTTTGCCACGGCAATGAAGCATCTGAATCAGTCGGATTCTCCCCAGAGTAATTATTATCGTGCCAAAATTTATCACGATCAGGGTCAGGGTTCGCGAGCCCTTCTTGAGTTGCAAGCTCTCAAGAACTTCACGAAGAGTAAGCGATCACTGCAACTTGCCCGCAAGATTTGCAAAGAGTCGGGGGATGCGAGAGCTGAATATGAGGTTCTAGGTCATCTGATCAAGCTGGTTTCGGATCGGACTGGAAAGTGGCAGTATCTTGAAAGAATGGAGAAGCTGGCTCGGGGCCTGAAGGATGAGTCCTTGCAGTTGAGCGCAATCCAGGCAATGCGAAAACTTGGCGCGAAGAACAGCGTAGTTCTGGAAAAAGAAGCTGACCTTCTTTACAAAAAGGGGAGTACAGCCCGTTCCTGTAAAATCTACTTTCAATTGTTTGAAGAAGGGGATTTAAGTGAAGAGGGGCATGGGCGACTTGCTGAATTCTTTCTGTCGAAGAAAAAGTTGAAATCTGCAATTCAGGTTTACAAGTCTGCTTTCTACTTATTCCCCGAGGCCTTTGATTTGAGGCTGAAGTACGCCGAGCTTCTTTTGTCCTGTGATCAGTACAATGTTGCGAAAGAGTTGCTGCAGGAGCTCTTGAGGGATGGAAAGAATCAAGGCAGAATATACTACCTGCTTTCCAGAATCTATCGATATGAAGGTCGTGAGCAGGTGGCTGAGTACTACCAGGGATTGTTTGAAGATTGGAAGAATCGTGGGGCGGCTTGACAAGTTTGGTTTTCTGTTCGCAATTCTTCTGCTGTTGAACACAGTTAGCTCTGCGGCAAAGTCTCAAGACAGGAATGCCCCCGAAGCTGTTTACCTTTACTGGCAGCAGGGATTGGACAAGCGGCAACTGAAGAGAAAGAACTACCTTGCTTTCACCATTTCTCGATACAAAGAGTTTCTGGCATGGTCAAAGGCGCAAAAGATTCCTCAAACAGAGCTCGTCCCACTTTCAAAAATTTATACAAGTGGTGTTCCAATCCTTCTCAGAAAGCAGGATTTGATCAAAAACTTAACAAAATTTGAGCAATCTCGTACGAAATCGTAGGCTATTCCTTGCAATATCCAGTCTGGTTCCCTAGAATTTACCTTCGATTGGAGCCCCGGGCGGGCACTTGGCAATTTCACAGTTGCTCCAGTTAACAAGTAGTGTGGTTTAGGTCTAAATCCTAAGGAGTCTTTCATGAATAAATCTGAATTGATTAAAGCGATTGCTGAGAAATCGTCTCTTTCTCAGTCTGACGCTCAAAAAGCTTTGGATGCATTTTTAGATGCAGTACGCGATAGCCTGAAGGCGGGCGAAGCAGTACAGTTGGTTGGTTTTGGTTCTTTTAAAGTATCTGAGCGCAAAGCCCGCAAGGGAATTAACCCGCAAACAAAGCAGGAAATTACAATTGCCGCCAGTAAGGTGCCCAAATTTGTACCAGGAAAAGAATTCAAAGACAGCGTAAAGTAATTTAGAATTCTTTCGAGCGGACTTCGCATCTAATGGGAAGTTCGCTCTTTTTTTATGTCCGGAATTCTTCAGGAAAACGGGGGTTCCAGTTTCAGCTTGAAAACCTTTGTTTCCCCACTGTCTGATTGTCTTTGACACTACTATATCCTTGGTTTATACTTCCCTCTCTTTAAAAATTAGCCCTACAAATCGAGGCGAAAAATGCGTGAGAACTATTCAATGAAACTGATCATCATTGCACTGGTGTTTTTGATGGCTGCTTATGAAGCAGTACCTTCACTGGGAGTCTTCCCCGACGTGGAAGACTTTGATGGAAACGGAATGTATACGGAAGTGGATTTTCGTGAATACCACCGCCGTCAGCTGGAGAAAGACAAGGCCTTTATGGCCAAGTACGATACCAACAAGGATGGGCAACTTCTCGGTGCCGAATGGGACACAGCTTATTCCCAGGAAAAGACATCTCGTGGATTGGATGGAGACCCAAGGTGGCTCAGTCGTTTCTTCAGTCAGAAGAGAGTGACTTTGGGGCTTGACCTTCAGGGTGGAATCGATCTTGTTTACGAAGTAGTGCCTGATACGGAGCTCAAGTCCAGTCATGAGCAAACAGCCCTGATCAAGAAAACGATTCAGGTTTTGAAAAACAGAATCGACATTTTGGGGATTACGGAACCAGTAGTTCAACGTTATGACCTGAACAAGATTCGGGTTCAATTGGCTGGTCGCTTTGATGAAGCCCAGGTGAAAAGCATTATTGGACAGACTGACCTTCTCAAGTTTCAGGAAGTGATTGATTCCTCTGAAAGTGCTTTGAAGTTTGGAAGCCGGGCCCAGGATCCACAGTATCAAATTTTGAGACAAACTGATCAAGTGGATCGTGAGGGTAATAAAACTGAGTCAGGGGTTTGGTACCTGCTCAAGCGCATCCCTGTAGTCAAGGGTGATGAGATCGCCTCTGCCTTCCCTCGATTTAACGAGTTTGGAAAGCCTGAAATTGGATTGACCTTCAAGCCGGATGGTGCCAAGCAGTTGGCCAAGGCAACCAAGAACATGGTCGGACGACAGTTGGCAATTGTATTGGGTGGAGAAGTCTATATGGCCCCAACAGTACAGTCTCAGCTATCTACTGATGTAACCGTAGAAGGACAGTTTGACCTGGATTATGTTCGAAATATTGTAGATGTATTAAAGGCTGGATCTCTTCCCGCCACATTGGTTCCCAAGTTAGAGAACCGAATCGGGGCAACACTTGGTCAAGACAGTGTGGAGAGAGGCTTCAAAGCTGGTGAGTATGGATTTGCTCTGGTATTTCTTCTTATGCTGGTTTGGTACAAGGCATCAGGTATTTTTGCCTTGTTAGCCCTCCTGTTCAACCTAATTCTCATGGTGGCTATCATGGTCTTCATGGGAGCAACCCTGACTCTACCGGGTATTGCGGGTCTGATCCTGACAGTTGGTATGGCTGTGGACGCCAATGTAATCATCTTTGAGAGAATCAAAGAGGAATTGAAAGCTGGTAAATCCATTCGAGCCGCAATTGATGCAGGATTCGCCAAGGCTTTCTCAGCAATTATTGACTCGAACGTAACATCGCTGTTCACCTGCGCGGTTCTCTTCAAGTTTGGATCAGGGCCTATTCAAGGATTCGCTGTTACCCTGGCAATCGGAATTTTCGCCAGTATGTTCACCGCTATTTTTGTAGTAAAAACTCTGCTTGGTTGGTGGTATGCCAAGAGCGAAGCCAAAGTGATTAGTATTTAAGGAGAATGAGATGAATCTGGATTTTATAGGAAAAAGAGCAACCTTTTATCTCATCTCAAGCATTGTGATTCTGGCCAGTTTAGGCCTGATTGGAAGCAAGGGACTGAACCTCGGGATTGAATTCAAGTCCGGTAGTGTCTTCAGACTGACTTTTCAGGAAGAAGTTTCTGCTGATGATGTCCGTAAAGTCCTGAGCCTGGAGAAGTTTCGTAACTTTTTCAAGAAGTATCAGGTTCAGCAGATATCAGATGACGACAAAATGGGCGGTAGTGGTTCTGAATTCTTTGTGACCTCTGACTTTATCGATGGTTCCAGTTCAGAAGTTGCTGCAGACCGTTTGGTTGAAGCAGAGTTTCAAAAGGTTTACCCATCTGCCAAGATTCATGAGTTCATTAACATTGGAGCGGCAATCGGTGACGACTTGAAAATTGCGGCTGTCTACTCCATTGTGTTCTCGATTCTGGTTATCATTCTATACATCACCATACGCTTTGAGTTCCAGTATTCTCTGGTAGCAATTGCGGCTCTGGTTCACGATGTTGTTTTTGTATTGGGAATCTTCGCTCTGACTCAGCGAGAATTCAGTTCCAGTACGATTGCAGCCATTTTGACCATTATTGGTTACTCACTCAACGATACGATCGTAATTTTGGATCGAATTCGTGAAAACGTGAAACTCCTGAGAAAAGAGCGTTTTGATAATGTTGTGAACACTTCGATCAACCAGTCTTTGAGTAGAACGGTGAATACTTCGATTACAACGCTTGCCCCGATTTGTATTCTGTTTTTCTTCGGAGGAACTGGTGTGGCCACCTTCAGTTTTGCGATGCTCTTGGGTGTTCTGGTTGGTACCTACTCTTCTATCTGTCTGGCAAGTCCATTGCTGGTTACTTGGTACAACTCCAAGCAAGGTCAGAATCAGGAAGCTGTACAAGCATAATTTGTTTTATAATTTGTGATAAAAAACCCCGGCAAATGTCGGGGTTTTTTAGTGCCAGAAAAATGCTTGAAATGGTGGGGATGTTTCTGGTCACGCAAGAAGCTTATTGAATCACTGAAGTTCTCTGCGGCTTTCTATCTGACGGTTTGTTTAAGATAAGCCATGGGCTTAGAGTCAAAGATTTAGCACCTTACTGGTTCTCGGGGTAGAGTTGTATAGGCTTGGCTGCTCTTTGCAAAAAATGCTGGAAGGCTGCTTTGAAGGGGTTTGTACTTTACTTGTTTTTATGGATGATTAGCATCAGTTTAGCTGCTTGCAAGACTTGGCAGGAAGTAGACGGTGCAGGCGACAGCAAATATATAGATTAGAAGCTTCCAGTCGTTTTGGTCAAAGTGATGTTGGTGATAAGAGCTTCTCTTGCGATCCGGATCAAATCCTCGAACTTCCATGGCAAGAGCTAACTGATCTGCTCTGTCCAATGCATTTTGAAAGAGCGGAATTAACAGACTCATGAAGGCATTGATACGAGATGAGTAGGAGCCCTTAGTGAAATTAGCGCCTCTCATCTTTTGAGCAATGATCAGCTTCTCGAGCTCTTCAAGTAGAACCGGAAGAAATCTCAAACTGACGGCCAGCATCAGTGAAAATTCCTGTGCCGGGAAGCCAAGGGGCTTTAGAGGGCGAAATAATCTGTCCAGAGCATAGGTGATTTCCACTGAGCTTGTACTCAAAGTGAGTAAGCTTGAAGCCATGACGACCAAAATCAGCCGGATACTGTAGAAGAAGCCTCTTTGCAGACCTTCCAGACTCACTTCAAGAATACCCCAGGACCAGAGAACCTCGCCCTGAGTAGTCAAGGCGTGAATCAAAAAGGTGAATCCCAGAAGAAAGAGGATGGGTTGCATTCCTCTGAGCAAAATTTTGAACGAAATATTGGCCACTCGAAATAAAAGCAGCAAGGCCATAAAAATGATTAGAAAACCTTCAATCTCTTTGATTTGGAAAAGGAAAATGCAAAACAAAACAACCAGGAAAATTTTGAGCACAGGATGGGATTGATGGACGAAAGAATTGCCGGGAAAATACTGACCAATCAGGAATCGGCTTTGAAGTTGCATAACTGCACTATAGCAAAAGGATGTATTCAGATTGAAGTGGCGATTCCTGGATGTGAATACTATCAGTGATTGTTAAAGCGCAATGGTTTCGAATCGCAGCAAAATTGCAGGCAAGAGGGGATTGAATTGTGGAATTAATCTAAAATGGGACATTGCTGGTTTTACTCTGGGTGCCTGAACCGTTAGAATAGAATCTCTTGGTAGATATCCACCGACCTGAATCAAGGAGATTTGAATGCCTCGACCAGAGATTCTGGGAATTGTCCTCGCTGGAGGTAAGGGAACCCGTCTCGAGCCCCTGACACTTTTTCGTAGTAAGCCCGCAGTACCATTTGGGGGACGCTACCGCATTATTGACTTTGTGCTGAGTAACTTTATTAACTCTGGGATTTACTCCCTGTATGTTTTAACTCAGTTCAAATCCCAGTCATTGACTGAGCACATCAGTGCTACCTGGAGATTCGGTTCTCTGCTTTCCAATCAGTTCATTACCTGTGTGCCTGCTCAGATGAATACAGGGGATAACTGGTATCAGGGCACCGCCGATGCGATTTATCAGAACATCAACCTAATCAAGGAACAGAACCCTTTTTTGGTTGCTGTCTTTGGTGGAGATCATATTTACAAAATGGATATTTCTGCTATGGCGAAATACCATCATGAAAAAAGTGCAGACTGTACCCTGGCCGCCATCTCGGTGCCACTTGCTGAAGCTACTGAGTTCGGAGTGATCCAGGTAGATTCAGACTGGCGAATCATCGGTTTTCAGGAAAAGCCCGATGATCCCACTCCGCTGCCGAATGATCCTGAGCGCGCTCTGGTTTCCATGGGGAACTATATTTTCAACACAAGAGAGTTGATTGACAGACTGGAAGAAGACGCACAGCTTGAAACCTCCCACGATTTCGGAAAAGATATTCTGCCTAAAATGGCTGAATCCGGAAGGCTTTATGCCTACGACTTCGGGAGAAATATCATTCCTGGCGAGCCTGTTCAGAACAATGCCTACTGGAGAGATGTTGGTACTCTGGATGCCTACTTTCAGGCAAACATGGATCTAAGAAATGTACGCCCCTTGTTCAATCTTTACAACAAGGAATGGCCAATTCGCTCCTATCCACTCAACCTGCCCCCCGCCAAATTTGTACATCTGGGGCCTCATAGAACAGGTCAGGCAATTAACTCAATTGTCTGTGAAGGGGTTATTGCTTCGGGAGCAACAGTGAAGGAGAGTGTGATCGGACCAAGCGTCAGAATCAACAGCTACACTCAGATTGACAACTGTATCATCATGGATGGTGTGGAAATCGGGAGAGGGTGTAAAATTCGAAATGCAATCATCGACAAGCATGTACGAATTCCTGAAGGTTCCGAGATTGGTTATGACTCAAAGGAAGATGCCAAAATTGGAACTGTGACGGAATCTGGTATAGTAGTACTGGAAAAAGCACGTCGCTTTCTGATGTAATAGCAAAAATAGTCTAAATCCTACATCCTCAGTCAGGGTTCTGGCTGAGGATTTTTATTTTATACGCGGGGAATACAATGCGCGCCGAATACAGACAACTCCAGTTTCGTGGTGAAGAAGGTAAAATATTTGAAACCTTCCTCAATGACTTTGAAGAGAAACTCTTCGATCCAGACGTAGATAAAAACGAATTGGTCTGTGAGACCATCTATGAACTGGAGACTGGAAAGAGCGGATACAACGAGGCGCTGGATCGTGCCCGAATCGCCGGGGACCTGGCTGGGCAAGCCCATTTATTGAATATGGATCCCAGAAATAATGCCCAGGAACCTGAATATTATGGCGATATTGATGTTAAAAAATACTCAAGGAACAAGCCAATCCACTGGTTGTGGACCTATTTTGACAAGCTGCCAGTAGGAAGAAACTGCTTGCTCGGCTTTCCCCTGAGACGACTCATGGGTCGCTACATGTTTGCCCACCTTGGTGAAAATGTAAAATTGTTCCACAACATTGAATTCACTTACGGCTACAATTTGCACATCGAAGACAATGTGATTGTTCACAGAGAAGTAATGCTGGATGACAGGGGAGGGATTCATATCAAAAAGAATGCCTCAATCTCTGATTATGCCCACATCTATTCCCATCATCATCATGCCGACGACATTATGAATATTGAGCTCAAGCCCGTTGTTATCGGAGAGAATGCCAGAATCACCTATCACAGCACAGTTCTGGCCGGACAGAATGTAGGCAATTGGGCCATCCTTGGAGCTCTGGGCCTGGCTACCAAATCCCTTGAGAATCAGGAGATCAAAGGCGGGATTCCTGCAAAACCACTGGGAAAAGTTGACCCAAAAGGTGGGGTTGGGGTCCAAAAAGGACAAATTATTCTTCAAGATGAGTAAAAAAGTTTGAAAAAAGGCTTGTGCAGAGCTCGAATAATTGTTATTATTAAATCTGAAGGGTGTGGAACCCTCTAGTTCCCGCCTTCTGCGCAGAGATTTCCAGTGGGAATGGTAGGGCTCCTAACCTCGTAATAGGAGCCCTCTTCCTTTTTCTGGCGGTCCGAAGTCTCGTCAAAACTGCGCTTTCTGTGGTTCCTGTACTTTGAAATTTCCAACTTTTTGCTCCCGAAACAGCTCCGCTATTCCGCTCTCAAAAAATGGGAAATTTCTGTGTACAGATCCCCCATCTCGCACCGTTTTGCCAAGCCTTCGGACCGCCGTTATGCTGTTATTGGATTTTTGTTTACTGGTGGGATGTTTCTGGGGGTGGGTCTATACAGGTTGGGGCTGGTGGGGTGATCTTCTTGGAAATGCTGCTTCGCGATTTCCGCTAGACGCTGATTTTTCTATTGGGTCTATGCAGGTTAGGGGCCCTGGGGGTCATCTTGGAATCGCTCGCTTCAATGGATTCCGCTTGATGCTGGACTTTCTCTTTTGGGTCTATTCAGGTTGGGGTTGGTGGGGCGGTCTTCTTGGAAATGCAGCTACAGATGAAACAATCAGAAATTGGTGAATTAGCTTGACTATCGATATTAATGTTGTGATTTAACTTGAGGGATGGTTAACGTTTCAATCAGCAGCTGCATTTTTGCTCTGGTATTCTAAAATCATTTCTTGGGCCTGTTTGGAATAGCCTTGTAAATCGATTTTTGAAATGCTGTCAATTCTCCAATTGTTCTCGCCCAGGACTTCACGCCAATTGGGTAATTTTGCGACAATCTCAATCAGATCCAATTCATCATTTCTAGAGCCATAAAAATTACTTTGATAATATCGAAAATAGTCGATGAACTTTCTCACATACCGTTCATGTACCCAGTCTCTATGGTCCTGTTCGATTAGGACTTCCATGATCTTTGGAAGTCTAGGCTTTGTTTCGCCATATTTCCATTTTGGTGGGAGTACCCAATGTTTTGGATATGAAGATTCATTATATTTTCTTAGTTGTTGGAGAGCTTGTTCTAGAGACATTGACTTAAATGCTTGCTCTGCTTGGTATCTGCGCATTTGTTGAGGTTGAAAATATGCTGCCCCAATTAAGAAAACAAATATTGCAGCTAGAACTACTCCGTAGCAACCCTTTGAATAAACAACAGCTTCTTGGACGTTGATGGGGGTGCAATATACATTAGTTTTCCTACTCAGGAATGCTAGACAGAGTGAGCAAAGTATTGGAAGTGCGAGGGACCCAAAAAACATTGTACTCATCGCTATACCGCCAATGAGACTTTCTGCGCCACCAAGACTTACTCTCAGGGCAGTTTCAAAGCTTCTTTAGTATTCTGCATCTATTAGTCAGTGATTGTGAAGATATTGAAGCCCCACATACAAACTACGTCACCTGCTCTTCAATACTCAGTGAATTGGATGATATGGCAGATGGTCTCTATCAAATTCTGAAGTTCCAAGAAGTGACTACTTAAAGTCTTGAACAAAATCAAGAAATTGAAGATCGTACTTACAGGTTTGTTTTTTCTTTCAGACAAATTCAGATTGCGCTATTTGAACTAGGCGCTATTGGGGTATTGCCATCCTTGAAGATTTTCTCCAGGAGGTCCGGGAAGTTATGTTCAACTTTCAATTTGCCAATGTGGGATGGAATGGAAGAACCTGTATTGGTACAAGAGGGACTGCTTTATATTGCTCGATGGTTACTGCAACTTGAAGAGAGAGTTGATCGATGGGAGACTTGATGAATAATGATCTGAAGGGAGCTTGGGATGATTGAGTTGAGGCCTGTGCTGGGTGAGGATGCTGTGGAGCTTTATGAGCTTGCCAAAGTCAGGGCTGTTACGGATAACCTGTGTTGGGATGGGCCGGAGTCTTTTGATGAATATCGGGCTGGTCTTGAGCGGCGGGAAGGGCAGATGCGTCGGGGTGAGATTCATATGTTTACCATTTTGGAATTGGAAACAAGCTCAAAGATTGGCTACATTGATGTGAGGCCCTATGAGCAAGGCTTTATTGGGGATTTGGGCTTGTGGATCGGGAAGCCTTACCATAGTCGGGGGTATGGGTCACTGGCGGTTACTGAATTGCTTCGCTACTCTTTTGAGCAGCTTGAAATGGAGAAGCTGGAGGCGAAAGTCTTTGTGGGGAATCAGGCTAGTCGCAGGATGTTTGAAAAGCTGGGATTCACCCATGAGGGGACGATCCGCTCCTGTGTTCGAAAACATGGTCGATTGATTGATGAATGGCTCTTTGGAATCCTGCGCAGTGAGTTTTTGAATCAGTAGGCTCAAGTGCTGGAACGATATTGATAACGGCCTTTGGATTTGATAATGTTTAAGCGCAATTTTGAAGTAGAAGTTAGGAGCTGAAATGGCACAGGCAATGTTTGGAGCAGGGTGTTTTTGGGGTGTTCAGGATGCTTTTGAGAAGCTTGATGGAGTTGAGGAGACTCAAGTGGGATACTCCGGTGGAAAAACTGATAACCCGACCTATCGGCAAGTCTGCTCTGGTGATACTGGTCATGTAGAAGTGGTCCGAGTAGTCTTTGATGAGGGCAAGATCGGATTCGGGGAGCTTCTGGCTTGCTTCTTCGAGATTCATGATCCCACTACGCTGAACAGACAGGGCCCTGATGTCGGGGACCAATACCGCAGTGTTATCTTCTACTATGATGACAAACAAAAAGAACTGGCCCAGGCTGCTCGCAAGGAGCTTGACGAGAGTGGAGAGCTCAAGCGCCCGGTGGTCACTGCCGTTGAACCGGCCCAAACCTTCTGGATCGCCGAGGATTACCACCAGCACTATCATCAAAGGCAGTGCTCGATTTAGTTCCCTTTAGCTAGCACTCTAGTTCCAATCCTGAATGTTTACGAGTACAGAAGAACTCAAAGTGAAGGAGAAGGAGCAATCACAGTGAAAGTCCACTTTTGCTGTGCGGTTCCCCTAATCCGTTAAACTCTCAAAAATGGAGAGGATGAAGCGCAGACCTGAATTGGAGGCGCTGGGGGCGTAGCGGTCGTTGGCGTACTTTCGGTGGTAATGTGGGTCTACTCGACCCGGTTCCAGCATGGGGTCATCTGCGAGAAGGGGGCGGTACTCGCCATCCTGAAACCCAATTTCTTATCGAGAATTCGCTGGGCAACCTGGTCCATTCTGTTCTCTTCTTTGGCCTTTTGCTGAAAATGGTGTAAAGCTGCCTGGAGCTCTCCCGAGTCAAACCACAAGCTTCCACAAAACATGCAAAGGTCAATTTCTACCCCATACTCAGACTTCACCCGCATGGGTTTGTCACACTTGGGGCAAAGACATTTCTTGTCCGCAAACTCTTTCTCCGGCTCTTGAAGCTGAGACTCAAGACCACTAATCTCTGCAGGTAAATCGTCCTTGTTCTCGCTGAGAGTTTGAATCTCTTGATAATCAAGGAAGACACCCCTACATTCTTTGCAGTAGTCGACCTGAATGCTGTTAGTGTTATGGATTTCGAGGCTAAGTTCGCATTTGGAGCAGTTTTTACTCATGGCAATATTCTATCACAGCTGTGAAGAATGGAGACAGAATCAATAGTGAAGAGTTTTTGAATGAACGGGACAAATTGTTTGAGAATCACGCAAATCCTGCATTGGCCTATGTTCGAATAGAAGATCACAAGGAGTCTGGTTATCAATGCATCGGAATTCCCCTGACTACATTGCGCAAGGTTTACAGACCAATGCTGAAGCATTTTCAGGCGATGTCTGAAGAGCAACAATGGTTTGCTTATGAGCAGATGTTCAAAAGGGGCTATGAGGAAGACTTTGTGCTTGCCATTGCTTGCATGAAAACCAAAATCAAAAGCATGAGCTCCAATGAGAGAATCCGCTTAATGAACAGTGCGAGTCATCTCAATGCCTGGTCTAACGTTGATGACTATTGCCTCTCATTGATCCAGCCTCTTTTTCTACTTCATAAGGAAGAAGTCACACACAGACTTCGTGAGTGGAATCAAAGCAGTGAGATCTGGTTGCAAAGATGCAGTCTTGTGCCCCTGAGTCGCAAAGTTGCCTTCTCTGGAGAGCATTTTCCTTTGATTCGTGAGCTTTGTGAGAGACTGAAGTTCAGTGAAAAAGATCTGATTCGAAAAGCGATTGGATGGGTGCTCAAAGACAGCTTGAACGGTGACTACCAAAGCACTTTTCCATACCTCAAGAAGATTCGGGGAGAAGGGGCTAGTGGGCTCATTTCAAGTTACGCCATGCGAAACTTGAAGCCGGACGATAAAGAAGTCATCAAGACTTTGGGGAAATCGATTCAATCAAGATAATAAGGCCACAGGCTACTGCTGTTTCCGAGACTCGAAGATTTTTAAGTACCCCAAAATCTTGTTTGCCTGACACAGGAAAGCGGAAATCACTTCCGGGAGAAATAATAAACCAATAATGCAAGAATCGGGGGCAGTCCCTGAGCGATAGCACCCCGATAAAGATGGGGTGAGCTGTATAGCAAAACCACAGTGGCTATGATCATGAAAAGAAGACAGAACTTCGACAACTCACCGACTCTGCCCCTGCGTAGATCGAATGCCAGTCCAAGGGCCAGACAGAGATTGTAAAACCCCTGATTAAAAAACAGTACCTTGACTGTGTTGTTCAAGTCTTGCGGATTCTTCTTCATCAGAATCTCGGGAGCGAAGGACTCGAGATAGAAGAAGAGTATATGGAAGAGAACAGCGATCCAGGCAAAACCTAAACTAATTTTTGAACTCTTCTCTTCCATAGTAATTCTCCAGTTTATCGATTGGGTCTCAAAATCTTGCGGATCTCCCAGCCCCAGAGTGTACTTCGATTCAAGGGTCGGTGCTCAGGCTCTCCTGAAATTGACCAGTTATCAACTGTCGTCCAACCGGGACCTTCCATGTTAATTCCCCAGCCAGTATAGATTCCAATGTGATTCAAGCCACCTTTTTTCCAAATGACAACATCACCCTTTTCCATATCATCATACTTAACGACCTTGAAGCCCTTGCGCTGCAGATAGCGCTCATATTTTCGAACAAGATTAAAAATTCCGTTTCCGTAGCCCGTATGCTTCATGATCGCTGTGACCATTCGAGCACAGGAGTTCCAGCCAGGATAGAATCGAGTGACTCCGCCAATGGTTACTGTCTTGCCAGTAGCATTAGTCCATGTCTGCGTGCCATAAACATGCATTTTTCCGTTGATCTCTTTCGCTTGGGAAGGGGCCTTCTTTGCATCCTGGACAAGCTTTTGAACCAAAGAAGCTTGAAACGTTGGTTCATCCTCCTGATTGATTTCATGAACGAATCGTTGGACGTCTTTTCGAATCTGAGAGTAAAGCTCTCCCTGATTGATTTTTTCACTGTTCAGTGCAAGAAATTGAACTCGTCGATGCATCTTGCGAATGTGCGTTTGAAACACAGACCATTTCTCAGGGCTGAGATTGCTCTCTACTTGAGTGAGTTTCTCCTGAAGATTCGTGAAGAATCGCTGGGGGGAGAAAGCTTCGGGGTGTTGCAGTTGACTACTTTGTAGTTGTTGAGTAGCGAAAACTTCTTTGATCTGTGTCAGCTTCTGCTCGAGGTTTGCATTGCTCCAAAGATTGGATGCGAGAAGTGTTGAAAGTACGATTGATACTCTGAGTGATTTTAGAATGATCATTCATTATCTCCTTGTATGAGTTGGTTTCTCAGGAATTTGCCGGTTCCTTATTGGGCAAAAGTCTAAGGAGCCAAGAAGAGTCATCAAGGTTTTAGACTAATTATTCTAAAATTAATTTAATCGCCGCCCTCTCAAGTGCTTTTTGAAGAGTTCAGCAGAGGTTCAACGTAGTTATCCTTTAAGTCCTTGATTGGAGAAATGAGAAGGGACCCGTTGGTTACTCATAAGAGATTGCGCTGGATTTACGGAATCAAATTGCGAAAAAATATAGCTTGAGAGAAGCAACTGTTTCTCCTGGAAAGCAACATTTCTTCTGTAGATCGCGGCAACAAATAGCTACCAACGCTATAATAGAGTGATGAAGCTGAGTGAGCGATTTAAAGATGAAAGTGAATTGAAGGCTATGGTCTGTGGATCCGTAGCTCTTGATGCTGCACTCGAAGGCATGGATGATTCGGCAGATTTTTTTTCCAGAAAAAAAGAAGCTATTCTAAGGCAAAATAGAGCTACAAAAATTCCTACTGAGAAGAAACAAGCTTGAGAAAATAGTCTGCTAGCGGGCTCTCATTTCCCTCTCAATATTTGGCTATAGCAAAATAATAGGATTAGTTCAGGGCGAACAGGATTATCGTTGTGTGAGTGAAGTGTCCAGCGCTAAAACTTCAGCTGTGTGGGCTCAGTTTGAGAGTCTGATTCTTGCAGTGATTGGCTCGAACAACTCCCATCATCGTGGTAAACAAATCCTGAGAGTACAAAGAGCAATGAACCTTCATCTCACTGCGCTGAAGATTGGGGCAGTTGTAAGCGCAGAACTGCCCGCATTGAGACACCTGAACTTCACTTAACTTGGTCGATTGATCAACAACCATCAAAAACCTCCAACAATCTAGACTTCGTACAAATTAGTGCTCTTTCCCCCATAAAAGTTACCGGATTTTTCAAAAGATGTCTTCTGGAGGGATTTTTGTTTGCAGCAACTTCAGGATTTGTTGGTGAACTTCAGTACTGCAAGCTGCGATAACATGCCCTTCGCTCTTGCTATCCACTGCCTGACCTCGCCAGTCTGTAATGATTGCTCCTGAGCCCTTGAGCACAGGAACAAGAGCTGCAAAATCATGAAGAACCAAACCTCTTTCAATGACTGCGTGAACTCTGCCTGAGGCGAGAAGTCCATAAGCATAGGCATCAGAACCATAGCTGGTGAGCCAGGTTTTCTGATTTAACTCCTCCCAGAACTCTTTCTGGGTTCTTGTCTCAAAGAAGTCGGGAGTCGTGGTTGAGAGAATGCAGGAGGAGAGATCTTGAAGCCGTGAACAGCTCTGCTCGTCTCCATTTCTCAAGGTAGCCCCCGCACCCGAATAGAACCAGGAATCGTCCAGAACGGGCTGATAAATCCAGCCAGCTTCAAACTCACCTTTACTATTTTGCAGACCAACCAGCGTTGTGAAGGTTGGCTTTCCAGCGCAAAGGGCGATGGTGCCATCAATCGGATCAAGAATCCATCGTCGTCCGGACTGACCGATTTTTTCAGGAAACTCTTCTCCCAGAATTCCGTCTTCAGGAGCGAGTTCGCTAATCACTTCACGCAGGGCCAATTCGACTTCCTGATCAATTTTGGTAACTACAGGGGATGCAGCATCTTTCTTTTCAAGTAGTCCAGGCTCTACAGGGTTCTTCTCGAGGATTTTCCTGATTCTTGGTTTTGCGGCCTGAATCAATTTTTCAAAAACCGGATTCACCGGGCTGACATTACTCATTGTCGCTACTCTCGATATGTCGTTGTCTAAGCACCTGGATCACATCCGTAAGGCTTTTTTCGCGAGCCTGAAGCAGCAGGACAAGATGATAAAAAAGATCAGCACTTTCCTGGCAAAGTTCAGGCTGATCCAATGCTCCTGCGAGAGCGACTTCGACTCCTTCTTCACCGACCTTTTGTGCGATTCGTTCGATTCCTCTCTCCATTAAGCGAGCAGTGTATGACTCCTCAGGGGGATCGCCGGCTCTCTTCTGAAGATAGTTTTCAAGATAAGAAAGAAATCCAATTCCGGGTGCCATTTGTGCATCAAAGCAACTCACCTGATCCAGATGACAGGTATTCCCGGCAGGTTTGGCCTGGATCAAGAATGTATCTTTGTCGCAGTCTAACTGAATATCGACCATTTCCAGTACATTTCCGGAACTCTCACCTTTCATCCACAGACGACTCTTGCTTCTTGAGTAAAAGTGGACTTTGCCAGTTTCCAATGTCTTCTGAAGGGCGTCATTATTCATGTATCCCAGCATCAAGACTTGCAGAGTAATCCCATCTTGAATGATTACAGGTACGAGTCCATCGCCTTTGTCAAAATCCACTTCTTCAATTCTGAAATTCATTTCCTGATCCTTACTGTGGTTCCTCTCTCCAGAAGATATTGCTTCAAGTCCGGGATGCTGAAAATACTTTTGTGAAACACACTGGCTGCGAGAGCTCCATCTACATCACACTCGTCAAAAACCTGTTGAAAATGTTGCATGGAGCCCGCTCCACCCGAAGCAATCAGAGGGACTTTACATTTTGTTCTGGCAGCCTTTAACTGTGGCAGGTCATAACCATTTTTCATGCCATCCTGGGACATGCAATTGAGTACAATCTCACCTGCTCCGAGTTCCTGAACCTTCTTGATCCAGTCCATTGTCTTTAAACTGGTTCCTCGCGTGGCTTCTTCAAGACCGGTATATTGATAGACCTCGTATTCACCCTGCTCATTGGCCAGACTGTCTACTCCAATGACGATGCACTGGCGACCGAATTCATTGCTCAGCTCTTCAATCAAGGAAGGATTTTCCAGAGCTGGTGAGTTGATGGATACTTTCTCGGCACCTCGATTCAGAATCTCTCTGGCATCTTGTAGTGTTCGAATACCACCAGCAACGCAAAACGGGATATCCAGGACTCGAGTCAGGTTTTCAATCCAGCTGCGATCCAGACTTCTACCCTGGGCTGATGCGGCAATATCATAGAAGACGATTTCGTCCGCGCCTTCTTCGCAGTAACGAAGTGCCAGATCATCAATGTCTCCAACTTCCTCGTGATTACGAAACTGAACTCCTTTGACGACTTTGCCATCACGCACATCAAGACAAGGAATGATTCTTCGCGCTAGCATGAGTTATCCCCTGTGGCTAAGGCCGCTTTCCAATCCAAAGTTCCTTCATAGATTGAGCGCCCGGCAACTGCAGAGTGAACACCAATTTTTGCCAAAGCCTGGAGGTCTTCATTATTTCTCACGCCTCCCGATGCGATGACTTGCAGCCCGGGAAATTTGCCTTGAAGGTACTCATACAAATCCAGGGCTGGTCCAGCGAGAGTGCCGTCTTTCATGATGTCCGTGCACAATACAGTCAGGCCTTTCTCTACTGGATAGTAGGCCAGAATTTCCTCAAGATTGAGTTTACTCTCTTCCAGCCAGCCCGCTGCCCAGGGTACGGGAGTATTTTCACGGTCCCAGCGAACATCCAGTGCGAGCCCAATCTTGTCCAGTCCAAGTTTTTCTACCCAGGCCGCCACCTTGGCTGGATTTCGTATTGCGCTGCTTCCCACGAGTACCCGATCCACCGAACGGAACAAGAGTTCTTCACAGTCATCCATTTCACGAACTCCACCACCAAGCTGGATTTTGCAATCAACGCTTGTAGCGATTTTCTCGATCAGGTCCCATTGCCTGCTAGAGGGATCCTTGGCTCCTTGCAGGTCCACGAGGTGAATCCACTGAGCACCAGCTTCACAAAATTGGGAAGCAATTTCCAAAGGGTCACCATAGCTGGTTTCTTTGGAGTAGTCTCCCTGATAGAGCCGAACAGCCTTCCCGTCGATTATGTCAATTGCAGGTATAAACAGCATTCAAGACTCCTTGAAGTTGGCACTCAGGAAGTTCCTTAAGATAGTTGCACCAACGGTCCCTGAACGCTCGGGATGAAATTGACATCCCCATTTGTTTCCCGACCCAGCGATCGCTGTTAGCGGGTTGCAATAGCTGGAACTGACCAGAGTTTCTTTCTGAACAGGCAGATAGTAGCTGTGCACAAAATAAACCCAGTCTCCACGAGAGATCCCTGAAAGAAGAGGGTGGTCGTCTTTCTCATACTCCAGTTGATTCCATCCCATGTGGGGAATACGATAGTTTTCTTTTGCCTCAAAAGCTCTAACTTCCCCAGGTAAAATACCAAGGCATTCCACATTTCCCTCCTGGGAAAAATCAAACAATAACTGCATGCCCAGACATATTCCCAACAGGTCCTGCTCCGTCTCCCTCAAGAATGAATCCAGACCAGAGGACTGCAAATTCTGCATGGCTGCTTTTGCATGCCCAACCCCCGGCAAAATGAGTTTGTCTGCTCTTTCCAGCTTTTTTGGATTGGAACTCACATTGCTCTCAAAGCCGAGACGTGACAAGGCAAACCGGACCGAAGAAAGATTGGCTCCCCCGTTGTCTACAATCGAGACTTTCATCAAAGACTTCCCTTGGAACTTTCAATTCGATTGGAGACCAGTTCTACGGCCTGTCGCAAACATCTTCCGAGTGCCTTGAAGGCACTCTCGACTCGATGATGAGAATTCTCTCCGACGACTTTCATGTGCAAAGCACAGCCCAGGCTCTGGGAGAAACTCTGGAAAAAGTGAGGGGCCATTTCCAAATTAAATTGATTCAAACTCCCTTGTCCGAAGTCACCTTCCAGAACAAAAGCACTGCGGCCGGAGAGATCAATACTGCATTCACAGCGAGCTTCATCCATGGGAACGGTAAAACCGTAACGAGCAACCCCAAGCTTGTTTCCCAGGGCTTTCTTGATGGCTTCTCCCAAGGTGATCGCTATGTCTTCAATGCTGTGATGGTCATCAATGTGCAAATCTCCCACACAACTCAGTGCCAGCGAGAAATTTCCATGGCGAGCGATTTGTTCCAGCATATGGTCGAGAAAGCCAATACCCGTGTCAATCTTGGTGGGCTCACTCTGATCAAGATTTACGAGGACTTTTATACTGGTTTCTTTTGTCTTTCTTTGGTGAAGGACTTCACGAATTGCTCTTTTTTTTTGATCCGGTTCCGGATGTCCGTAGAAACGGCAAAAGGCAGTCAAGGCAATAATGTTCTCCTGTTCCTGACCAATCGACATTCGAAAAAGTCCCTCTTTAATTCTTGATTGATCCCGCACAATGACTCCCACTGATTTGAGTTCCTGAAGCAACTCCGCTGAGTTCTCGGCGTCAATCAAAAGGAAGTTGGTGTCACTTGGGTAAACCTTGCGAATTCCCTTGATTTCACCAAGGTTCCTCGCCATGAAATCTCGTTGTTCGACCAGTCGACTTTGCTGAGAATGTATCAGCGTTAATGACTCGGGCTCTAATGCCTTGAGACCTAGTTGAATGCAAGGTTGTGCGATCGGGTAGGGAGCCACTGTCTTTCTCAGATATCCAATGATGGATGATTCTGCCAAAGTGATTCCAATGCGAAGTCCTGCTAGTCCGTAAAACTTGCTTAAAGTGCGAAGCAAAATGAGATTATCGAATTCTTCAATTTTGCTCGCGAGGGATTTGTTGCCGCTAAATTCGATATAGGCTTCGTCCACCAGAACAAATCGATCCTTTAGCTCCCTGAGCATCAAAAGCAAATCTTCTTCAGGAATGGAATTTCCCGTTGGATTATTGGGTGAGCAGAGGCAGACCATCTTCACGTCTTTCTCCCGCGCAGTCTCAATTACTTTTTGTGTGGGAAACTCAAAGTCATCTAGCAAGGGGACTTCGACAATCTCCAAATCTTGAATCTTGGCAGCAATGGAGTACATTCCAAAGGTTGGAGGAGTGATCAGAATCTTGTCTTTTTGAGGCTGACAAAATGTTCTGGTAATCAATTCAATGGCTTCATCGCTTCCCCTGGAAAGTAAAATCTGGTCAGTTTCTACGCCGTACAATGAGCTGAGCCTTTGTCGCAATGGAGCTGGTTGAGGGTCAGGATATCGGTTCCAGAAACTCCAGCGATCTTCTTCTCTCCCGGGAGGGTAGGGAGACTCGTTGGCATCAAGTAATATCCAGCTTCCCAGATCCGAAAAAGTTGAACGTGCCGAGGAGTAGGGCTGAAGATTTCGTATATTTTCTCTTACCAGTTTATCTGCTAGTTTCATTACTTCTCCTTTGATCAACTTTGCTCCAGTCGAATACTGACAGCTCTTCTGTGTGCCTCCAGTTCTTCAAGACTGGCCAGGGTTTCCACGGTGGGACCAAGGCGACGAAGTCCATCGAGAGTTAACTCCTGAACCGTAATCGATTTACGAAAGGAGTCAAGATTTAGTCCACTGTAGGCCCTTGCATTGCAACTTGTAGGTAATACGTGGTTTGTTCCGCTGGCATAGTCTCCCACAGACTCCGGGCTATAATCACCAAGAAAAACACTTCCGGCACAACTTATCTTGTCGAGAAGCGAGCGAGGGTTACTGGTTTGAATAATCAGGTGCTCTGGTGCAATCCTGTTGCTGATTTGTATGCATTCCTCAATTTGTGCCAGTATAAAGTAACTGTTTTTAAGTGCCTGCATGGCAATTTCTTTGCGTGGCAAATCTTCCACTTGCTTCTCAACACGATTTTGAACTTCCTGTAACATTTTCAAGCTACTGCATAGCAGGTAAGTTTTACTGTCCGGGTCATGCTCCGCCTGAGAGAGAAGATCACTTGCAATAAAGTCCGGGTTGGAGCTGTCATCAGCCAAAACAAGCACTTCCGAGGGGCCGGCGGGCATATCAATGGCAGGCCCTCCCGGAATCTGGCTGGCTAGAACTTTTGCCTGGGTAACCCAGCGATTCCCTGGACCAAAAATCTTGTCTACTGCGGGAATGGGACCAGCGCCGTAAGTCATGGCGGCAACCGCTTGCGCCCCACCGAGGGCAAAAACCCGGTCGATTCCAGTGAGTTTGGCAGCATATAGAATTGCAGGGTGAATCCAGGGTTTTTCATTGTAGCTGGGAGGAGAGCATAGAACGATATTCTTGCATCCAGCCAGTTTGGCAGGAATTGCCATCATAAGAACCGTGCTCACGAGGGGTGCACTACCTCCCGGAATGTAAAGGCCCACTGTTTCTACTGGTCGATAGATTCGCTCACATCGCACTCCAGGTAAGGTTTCCAGTGTGAATTCACCCTCTTTCTGTGCTTCGTGAAACTTCTTTATATTTGAGGCCGCCTCTTCCATTGCCTGAATCTGAGCCTGAGTTAAAGAATCAAACTCAAGGAGATCGAGTTTCACTTCGAGATCTTGTGCTTCAAAGTCTTTCTGATCGAAGTTTTGAGTTGCCTGAACAAGTGCATCGACACCGTTTGTTCGCACAGACTTCATAATCTCAAGAACTGTTTCTCGAGTGGATTGGTCCTTGTCCGATTCATTCAGATTTTCAAAGAAGAGAGCTTGCTCTTCCCCGGATAAATCTTTCCATTCAATTAGCTGTATAGCATCCATAAGAGTGATTCCTTAATCCATCATTTTTTCAATTGGTAGAACGAGCATGGCACTGGCACCAATGCCCTTGAGAGCTTCCATGGTTTCCCAGAACAGGTTTTCCTTGCACACGGCGTGAAGTGCTACCGTACCAGGCTTACCCGGCAATGGTATGGTTGTGGGACTCTCGATTCCCGGGAGCAAGTCACAGATATTTTGTACCTTGTCTGCTGGAGCGTGGAGCATGATGTATTTGCTGTCTCTGGCCTTTAAAACTCCGTCGATTCTTGTTCCAAGACGATTCAGAATTTCAAACTTCTCTTGATATGTACTCGATTCATTCTCCTGCAGATTTGGGTTGATTACCACAATGGCTTCGGAGGAGAAAATCTCTTGAAGAACTTTCATCCCGTTGGCTTCCAGAGTTGCTCCTGTGCTAACCAGATCACTGATCGCCTCGGCGATTCCCAGACGGGGAGCCAGTTCAACAGAGCCTTCCATCTTCACCATTTCTGCTTCAACTCCCAAGCCTTTTAGATACTTAGAGGTAATTCCTGGAAAGGAGGTAGCTATCCTTGTTTGATTGAGTTGACTGACTTCCTCTATTCCAGACTCTTTGGGAACTGCGAAACAGAGGCGGCAAGTTGCGAGGCCAAGTCTTTTGAAAAGCGGAAGATCCGGCTCTTCTCGTCCATTCAATCCCTCTTCCCTGTACTTGTCTTCTCCAAGAATTCCGGCATCACAGATTCCCTCTCGCACCAGACTCGGGATGTCATCGTCTCTCACCATTAACAAATCCAGGGGGAAATTGGAGACGCGGTAGAAGAGAGCGGTTTTAGATGGTGTGGCGTTCAATCCACATTGCCTGAGTAACTCAAAGCACTCCTGACTCAATCGGCCGGACTTTTGAACTGCCAGTCTTAGTCGACTTTTATTTTGCGTTTTCATCATTCCATCTCCTGAACACTGTTAAATATCCCTGGTTCTTTTCCTGATTCAGAAACCGGGCAACTCGTCCGACAGTCGTAGTACTTGCGCCGGTTTTTTCACTGATATCACGATATGAATACTTTCTGTCATGAAGTAGTGAAGCTATAACCAGGCGTTCTTCAAAAGCCTCAATTTCAGCCGGTGTGCATAGGTCCTTGAGGAAGGCTGAAATCTCTTTGTCAGACTCGAGTACCTTGATCGCTTTAACCAGTTTCTTCATATTCGCACCTTGTATTAACGTAGTAATACAATAATACATTTTTTGAGATTGTCAAGGAATTCGCTGGGAAGGAATCTTTTTCGCTATTTTTTTGTAGTAAAGGAAGATGCGATTCCTGATTTCTGTAATTTTGTTGATTTGTCTGCTTTCCAGACCTTTCAGCGCAGACTCTGACGAGTACTTTTCCAGCACAAAGCCAGTTGCACAAAACTCGTACAATTTTCAAGGATATTTTACAAATCATTCTTCACAATCGTCCGAGTACTTCCAGACCCAGTCCAATCCTGGAAGATTATCAACAATGGAAACTGCTTCTGCAGATTACTTTCAGGAATCAGGCTTCAAACAACAAGAGTATTTTGAGAGCTTTACTCTCCCGGAGGGGGGCACAAGGTTGAGATAGAGAGGGCTTTTTTAATTGCTCAGACAGAGATCACACAGAAACAATGGAGTAAGGTGATGGGTGGGAATCCCTCAGTAAATCCAGGATGTGAGAGTTTCCCGGTGGAAAACGTAAGCTATCTCGAGGTTCAGAGCTTTCTAGACAAGCTCAATGAATCTCATGGTTGCTCTCGATCTCAGGAACAGGTATGGAAAGCCAAGGCACAGGGGAAGAATGAAGAGAACAAAAATTGCTTTCGACTGCCAACAGAAGCTGAATGGGAATATGCCTGTAAGGGTGGAGAGGATCGGGAAGCCTTTTTAACACAAGATGCACACGGATTCGCGTGGTTTCGTGAAAACTCGGAATTGGTAATGCAGCCGGTGGGTCAAATGCAGCCCACAGGTTTCACATTGTTTGATATGCTTGGCAATGTTTCTGAATGGGTTCAGGATTTTACTCTTCCAGTTACTACCTTTCTTCACCTTCTATAGATCCATTGGGTCCGAAGGAAGGCTCCGAGAGGGTGGTGCGAGGGGGAAGTGTGGATTCAGTGGCTGAGAATCTCAAATGTTCTGTTCGAGCCAGCAACTCACAAGAATCAAAGTCGGCCTGTCGAGGGTTTCGAATAGTGCAGGAACTGTAAAGGAGAAGTTATGAGAAAGATCGTTCAAGTGAGTCTTATTTTCGCTGTAATCACAATGGCTCAATCTGATGATAGATACACCCATATTGCCTTTGGTTCCTGTTTGCATCAGGAACACCCCATGCCGATTATGACGACCATAAAAAAGCAGGATCCTGATCTTTTCATCAGCCTGGGCGATTTCATATACACCAAGTTTGAAGATGGTTTGGAAATTGAGACCAGTCGTGCCTATTCGCGGCAAAGAGCCAATATGAGGGGTCTGGGTTGGGATATTCCCACACTCGCAATTTGGGATGATGGTGACTACGGTATTAACGATGGTGATAGAACTTATCCCTACAAGAGTAAATCCAAGGAATTGTTTCTGGATTTCTGGGGAGTCCCCGAAGACGATCCCAGGCGCAATCAGGAAGGGCTCTATTTTGAGAGTCTGATTTCATCGGATGATGGCTCGAAAGTGATCCAGGTGCTGGTTCTGGACGTACGCTCTTTCAAAAGTCCCTGGAGAAAGAGTAATGGGAAAGATCCTGTCGTTCGATACCTTCCCGATGATGATCCGGTAAAAACAATGCTTGGAGAGAAGCAATGGAGATGGTTAATTCACAGCGTGAAAGAAAATGTAGATCTTCGAATCATTGTTTCGCCACTTCAATTTCTTGCCGCAGGGCACTATTGGGAGTCCTGGTCAATGTTTCCCCGGGAAAGAATGAAGCTTTTAAAGTGGATTCAAAAGACCAATCGAGTGAGTCCCACAATTGTAATTTCAGGAGATCGACACCGGGGAGCCTTTTATAAGAAAGACTTCAAAAATGGGCCTGACCTCTTTGAGTTAACTTCGAGCGCATTGAATCGACCAGCCATTGAAAGAGATGAGCCGGGTCCCTTGCGACGCAATAAGCTTTATGTGCAGGAAAACTATGGATGGATTGAAGCGGATTGGAAGAGATCAAGACTGAAAATGCAACTTCGAGGCCTGGAGGGTGAAATCATTTATCAGGAGATGTTTTCTTTACGCTAGAAACTTTTTTGAGGAAACAAGGACTGCAGCAATTCTTGATAAAAAGCATCGTCCTCAGGTTTATGGTTTAAGCCGGGGAGAAGTTCAGGATCTACTTCCTTGCGATCCATGTAAAAAGCAGTTTTGGCCGGGTTTTCTTTTCTCAAGGCAAGCCAGCTGATGGTGTCTGCTCCTTGAGAAGAATTTCTCAGGATAGCTTGATTCTTTTTTTGAAAACTCTTGAGAGACTTTCGTAAACCGGGAGTATCCACCCAACCCGGATGCATAGCGCAGAAGTAAGCTTCGGGAAAGATCTTTTGCAGATGAGGAAGGATGCCTACCTGCATCCTTTTGACTCGGGCATAGGCAGAAAGGGGGTCATAGTCAGTTTTCTCATAGTGCATGTCACTCAAGGGAAGAAAAGACAGGTATTGGCCACCACTGCTTACGAAAATGAATCGAAAACTCTCAGCAAGTTTGTTTTGTGACTTCAGATCTCGCAAAAGGCGCAAGGGCCCGAGGAGCTGGGATGCATAAATCAGTTCCTCCTGCTTCCCGGTTTTGCTTAGTTTTAAGGGCATGGATCCTGCGTTGGAAACAATGCAATGGAGCGGTTTGTCGATAAATCGAGCGAGTTCAGCTGTGCTACTCTCACTGGCGAGATCAGCACAATGATGATGGACTTCACATTGCTTCACTTCGTAATCAAGTTCGGATCTGGAGCTTGAATAGATTCTTGCAGGGCCAAACTCTGCAATTTGCTTCAGGCAGGCTTTACCAATGCCCCGCGATGTTCCAGTAATCAGAAAGTTCTTTTGAGCGAGGTCAGGATCGAGGTTTACGCCAAGCGACTCTGAGCAATGACGCTCGAAACCAACTTTTCCCATTTCAAAGAGCCAGTGTCGTAACATGGAAGCATTCAACCACGAATGACTTCATTGAGGAAAGCCTGCACTCCAGACTGAGCCAGTCTTTGATTTTTCTTGCGCACAGTATTGGCCATTTCTTTTCGATAAGTGTAGAGTCGGGAATGGACTGTTTCATTGTCCAGGGCAATCAACTGCGCTGCGTAGAGAATACTGTTCTTCCAGCGATTTAAACCCATCATCGCTATTGGTGCATTGCTTTGGGCTTTCTCCACCCAGGGCTTCAATGTGTTTGGGTGGGGTGTAAAGTAGCAAGAAATGACAAGATTTTGATTCTCTTCAGTCATGGTAAGGGAGTGATCAACCTCACTTTCCAGGTCTTGAAAGAGGATGTTCAAACCCGAGGTCTGTGAGATTTCCCGGCGAAAATTTAAATGGACTCCAAGCCTGGCAGCTAACTCAGTCATTTCCTTCTCAAGAGCGTGGGCTGCTTGACCAAGAGAGAAAACTGCTATTTCTGTGGATTTCTTTTTTTGCCCGCAAAAGGAGATCACTCGCAGGGCCAGTTCGGCTGCAGCCCGATCTTGTCCGGCACCAACTGTTGCCACAGGTATTCCGTCTGGCATTTGGACTATCGAGAGAAAAGAGTCGATTCCCTCGAGGGTTGAACCTTTAATTGGAAGCCCAATGACGGGAACCAAAGTTTCGCTGGCCGTCATTCCCGGAAGATGGGCGGCACCTCCTGCTGCGCAAATGCTCACCAGAAAGCCCTCTTCGCGAAGTCCTTGCGCTACCTTCACCATCTCCAGTGGAGTGCGATGGGCAGAAAGAATCCTCGCTTGCCAGGGAACCCGGCTATCTTCCAAAGCGCGGTAACAGTCTTTCATTTTTAAGATGTCAGAGTCGCTGCCTGTTCTGACTTCAATCATGTCTCACCTGCTTGCCTTGGGTACAATTTGAACTTGTTCAAGGACACTGTCTGCTTCCTCGAGTAGCTCTTCAAGGGATTGGTTTTCCCTTGAGCAGAGGGTCCAATGACCCAGTTTACGATAAGGTTTGGAGAGGCTCTTGTTGTACAAATGAAAACGTAGGCTCCCTATCTGTTTTAAGTCACAAACCTCTTCTTCGCCGAAAAGAATGTCATATTCTCCCGTAAAATCTGGCGGACCTGTAATATTTTGCATGACTGCCATGGGAACAATCATTTCAGGTTGAGGCAGATCTTCTTGAATTCCTGCCAGCAAATGCAGGGCAAATTGACTATAATCACAGGCTTCAATGGTGTAGTGCCCGGTGTTGTGGACTCTGGGGCGACCTCATTGATAAACAACTGGCCTTTATTCACAAGAAACTCTACGGCCAGGACACCTTCAGTTTGGAAGTCCTGAACTATTTTAGAACTGATTGAAAGGGCTCTTTCGCTCAAGGTTTTTGTAATGGGAGCTGGAGCAATGGAGCGCTCAAGAATATGATAGTCGGGCCCGTGAATATTCTGAGCCACTGGGAAACAAACTACATTACCACTGCGGGAACGAGCGCTGATCACTGAAATTTCCTCATCAAAGGGAATGAATTCCTGAGCCATGATGGGAGTATCCTGGAAATTTTCCATGAGCTGAGGGATTTCATCCAGAGAGCGTAAAACTTGATTTCCCTTGCCATCGTAAGAGTCAAAGCGAGCCTTAATCATCAAAGGCAAGCCAATTTCCTGAATTCCATTGAGTAAATCCTGTTTCGATTCAATTGCAAAGAAGCGGGGTACGGGAAGACCCAGTTTGGCGAAATGACAAGATTGCTTGTACTTGTCCTGAATAATCTCGAGCACTTTAGGAGAGGGATAAACCCTGACTCCAGAGCACTCTATTTCTTGCAACACCTTTGAGGAAGCAAGCTCGATTTCGTAGCTTAAAATGTCAGATTGAGAGG